>Ga0209700_108032_pt1 | contig 14060 bp, 8 predicted proteins | sample SiratroredBW_FD_187528 | JGI IMG/M metagenome (GOLD analysis project Ga0209700, IMG submission 187528) | Root nodule microbial communities of legume samples collected from California, USA - Siratro red BW (SPAdes) (version 2) | ecosystem: Host-associated > Plants > Roots > Nodule | place: USA... | reverse complement strand
GTATTTCTATTTGTATTCTATCTTGTGTGCAATTTGGTGTGATTGAATCTGTGTGATATATTACTTTGAAATTGTGTGAGTTAATTTGCTTCATACTGTCTTTGCTGGATAATATTGGTTATAATCATTTATGCTGCATAAAATTCAACTGGTGTATGTGCTGTTTGAAATTTGCTCTCTGCCAGCAAAATAAATCGATTTATTTGTGCCTGAAATTGATTTATTTCACCACTGCACCTTAAATCTTTTATCGTTGAGATTCAAAAAAGGTTTTCTATTAACTAAACTGTTTTCAGTGTTTTAAATTGACAAAAGTCTTTTAAAGTTCAATTCACCCCCCCTCTTGAACTCAGCCAAATATATTTTCAAAACCAATCACCAACACACAAACCCAACTAAGGACCAAGACCTAATCACCCAACCATCTTCATGTTGGCACAAAGTCTTCTCTTGAATAATTCTAGTCCAGGTTGGTTCCAACAGATTCTTCATGAGGCAGTCTTCATCAGCTTCACATGCTAAGCCTTGGTGCTCACAATATTGACTTCATCAAATCACATGCTTAGCCTTGGTGCTAACACAATGGATACAACTTGAACATTCATCATTCTAAAGGCTATATGAAGACCTTGAAGATGAAGAACAAGATAACAAGAACGTGATACAAAAAAGAAATTAAGAGAAATACAAGTTTGTGTGTGAAAAAGATTTTCGTGCCTTGTCACATTATATCTACTACTTTAGACCATCTAATGAGTTGAGTTGTGTGTAAACTATTGTAAATCCTTCACAATGTGAGGTATACCTAGTAAGATTTCATTATTACTCTCTTTTGAAAGTGCTTTTATCATTGTTGAAATGTCTTAATATAAACAGGAGATTAGGACAGTTTTCTAGAAAGGTGTTAAAACTTGTTCCTGGAGAGGTCTTAAAAATCGTGCTTAGAGATGTGTAGAATACTTGCACTAGAGAGGTGTTAAAGCTCATTCAATTAAAGCTCTTAAACAATTTGCTTAGGAGGCTAGACGTAGCCCTAGTTATAGGATGAACTAGTATAAATCTGTTTACTTCTCTCTACTTTATACTTTCTTATACGTTGAATTTTGATTTGTTTATAATACACGATTTGAGTTTGGATTCCATTCACCCCCTTCATGGAGACAACTGGACCTTCATATCTATTAGGTATTTAACAACTTGTAAGAATATGTCTTGAGGCTATGTTCAACACCCTCTTCTAGAGTTTGTCTACTACCTCAATTTTGTGTACCTGTTATAAGCTAAAAGTAGTATTGAACCCTATATAGGTTGTAAAGGAGAACTACATGTAACTAAGAAAATGAACTAATATATAGATTTAAGTATAATAGTTCTTCATATATTACACCTAAACCAATCTTTGGTTGTCTTTTACAAGCGATATGTGAAAACCTTTCCAAAATGTTTTTCAAATATTAGACAATCATCCTTAGACTGTTTGATCATTATTGTATAATGATTCATGTCGCAAAAATCTTTCAAGCTCTATTCAACCCCTGTTCTCAAACTAACATGTTTCTTTTTACATTTTAAATACTGATTTATGCTTAACATTACTAATAGTTGTATTTTTTTTTATTACTACTTAGCTTACATAACAATTTTATCATATTTTAGTTTGCTTATTGATTTATGCATGATGTTGCTTGTAATTGCATTTTTTATTACTATAGGGCTGATATAACAATTTTATCATCTTTTGGTTGCCTTGTTTGTATTTTTACTTTGTTTATGAAAGTTTATAATATTTATGATAGTGTTTTCTTTTAGATTTAGCATAATACATACATTAATTTCTCTTCAAATCCAAAGTTTTACAATTAGTTATGTTTTTCTTAACTTGCTCATTTTAAATTTTGATAGTTTTTTGTGTTTATTTCCATGTCATTAAAATTAGATCATAGATTGATAATATTGATTGAACCAATAATTAAATACTAAAAAAGTTAGTTTGATAATACAAGCACTGGTAGAAAAAACACATTCCACGACAGGATATCATCGCGGTTAAGAGAGAACCACATTAAAAAAATAATACGGTGGCATTTTTGAAATTAAGTGCAATGATACCACCGCGGTTGTCTACAACAACCGCAATCATATTCCCATGAGAGAGATACCACCGCGGTTGAAGCCAAAACTGCGGTGGTAGATAGATATAACCGCGGTTGTAGTGAGAAACAGCAGTTGTAACCCGCGCTGCAAAATTAATTGTCCTTTTGAATTCCAAGCTTTGTGAAAGAGCAAAGCTATCTTAGGGTTCGTTTCTCCTTTTTCACATCTTTCTCTCAATTCTCTTCAATTTAATTTCAATACACAATTTCTTACTAACAAATTACTGATTCGTTGCTTTCAATTTCGCATAGCCAAATCGGTGAAGGCATTGCAAACTGGGAAGGCGTTTTCTGTGTTCGTGGTGATATTGGGAAGGTGAGTTATTAAATTTCATTCTGTGTAATCAGCTGAACCATTTCGAACTGGATTTTGAAGAGTTGTTTTCTTCTTTTCGTCCCTAGGGTTACATAATATGGTTGGTAGGCGTTGGTGCCAACGCATGAGTTTGACGCTGGAGAGCTCTGGCCAGGGGGAAAGGAGGAGGAGGTGGAGTGTAGTGGGGTCGTGTGCGTTTCCATCAGCTATTTCCGGTGAGATAATTCCAATTCCAAGGTCTTTCTATTTTTAATATTTTATTTATTTTATTTTATGATATGATAGTGTACTATAAGGAAGAGTTTTTGCAAGAGATAGTCTATTCATGATATGAACGGACATTGTAACCCTCCGAAGCAGCATTTCGTTCTCCCCATTGTTGTTTTTGAGAAAATCGCAATATGGAAAAGCGGCACCGGCAACATGGCAGTGCAGTATCGCAGGTACTCCTTCACCCACTCTATCATTTTCTCCCTTTTAAAAAATTATTAATTATTTGTTAGCAGCTTAAAAATAATAATTTTGAATATGTATTATTAAGCATTAGAAACAAAGTGTTAGTATTGAACACAGAAATAGTTGTATTTTTTATTAGTGTTTGTGAAGTTTGTGCATTTATGTTTGGAGCAAGACAAAGTGTAGAAGAGAAGGGGAAGGGGGAATCCAGTTTACAATTAATGGTTCTGGAATCTTCCTTTCGTTACTGATTAGTAATGTGGGTGGGAAGGTGGGAAGCCAGCCACCTTTCAATACTGATTAGTAATGTGGGTGGGAAGGTGGAAAGCCAGCCAAGGGCACTGTCTGCACGTTATCGAAGAAAGAGAAAAGCAATATCACCGCGGTTGTTAACAAAGAACCGCAGTGGTATGTCTCATCTTCTATTGCGGTTATTTAACCGCACTAATAATTTTAATATTTTTTATTGTAGTTCTAGAACTGCATTTATAAGCTTTACAGAACCGTAATTAAATATATTTCTTTTACTAGTGAAGTTGTTTCACCAATAATTATTTTAAATTATTTTAAATTTGGATAAATTGGGTATATCTATTTTTAACTAATTTATTAAAAACATTCAATGGAAATACAAACATTACTATTATTGATTGCTATATCAATTATATTTATTTATTTTATGATAAAAATTGCTAATAGACATTATTATTATTATTATCATTATTATCCTCATTATTATTATTATTATTATTATTATTATTATTATTATTATTATTATTATTATTATATAGTGAAGAAAATTGGATGGATCAAAATAATTAAGATTATAATATGTAAATAAGAGGGAGTATGGATATTGTAAAAGTCATAGTCTAGATAGATTTAACTTCATGTTTATGAAGGAATTTCGGGATATGATAAAGGAAAATTTTGTTAATTTTGTGAGTGAATTTTATTTAGAAGATATGTTTTCAAATGGTGCGGGGCAACCCATTATTTATAACATTAATATTAAAAGTAGAAATTGGATGAATAATTAAAATTATAATATACAAACAAGTACGAGAGTATGGATCTCGTCAAAGTTAGGGTCTAGATAGATTTAATTTCATGTATTTTAAGGAATTTTGGGATGTTGTCGAGGAGAATTTTATTAATTTTGTGAGTGAGTTTCGTTCAAGAAGCATGTTTGTAAAGGGTGCGAGGGAACCAATTATTTATAACAACAATAGTAAAAGTAGAAATTGGATGGATCAAAATAATTAAGATTATAATATTTAAACAAATGGGAGTACGAATCTTGTAAAAGACAAGGTTTAGATAAATTTACCTCCATTTTTTTGGGATATTGTGCAAGAGAATTTTGTTAATTTCGTGAGTGAATTTCATTCAAGAGGTATGTTTGTAAAGGGTGTGGGGGAACCAATTATTTATAACATTAATATTAAAAGGAGAAAATTGGATGGATCAAAATAAATAAAATTATTATATATGAACAAGTGGGAGTATGGATCTTTTAAAAGTTCAGCTTGAGATGAATTTAACTTTACTTTTTTTTAAAAAAAATTGGGATATTATGGAGGGGGATTTTGTTAATTTTACAAGTGAAGTTTGGATTGTATTTTAAGATTTTTGAAGTTTTTGTAATGTATTGTCTGATAGTAAGCAATCAAATGATAATTTTGAATTGAAAGACAATGTCTCAAAAATCTTTTCTAAAGATTGATTTGAAAATCTCTCCTTATTTTGTTAGTTCATGTTAATAATATGTAATTAATAAAGATAAAAAAAAAGAAAGATTTACTCTATGATTTTTATACAGTTTCTTTAGATAACGCAAACTACATCATGTTATCAATCAATTAATTGAATTACAATATGTAAACTATTGATACAAGTTACAAATTGAGTATTATTTGAAACATAACCACTCTTGACTATAATCCAAGTATTATTTGAACACATAACCACTCATGGCTTAAAACCCCGAGTCTTGTTTGGAATGCTACCATTCCAAGTTAAAAATCGATCCTTGTTTGAACATCAGGCACTCCTGACTAACCCATTGCCTATTGTTTGGAAGATAGCTACTCCTAGCTAAAAAGAGTATTGTTTAGACCTTAGTCACTTCTGACTAACCTATTAAGTGTTGTTTGTACATAAACTACTTCTGGCTAAAACCAAAAAGTTTAGAAATAATGTGATCTAAAAGATCACAAGTTTGCTCACTAGAAAGAGAGGTAGCACCTTAAGATGTATAAAAAGCTTAAAAATTGATGGAAACCATCTAGCCTCGAAACCATTGGCTAAGAGGATAGAAGAAAATGAAGCTTCATGGAACAAGACTCAAGACATAAAACACATGATAACGAGTATATATATAACACTTAACAGCAACTTAGAACAAATCACATGGATTAAAAGGATTGATATGATTGAACAATGAAGAACATGTGATGAACACTAAGAACATAAGCATTACAGAACCAGGATTGAACAAAAAATAAAAATGACACACTAGAAATTGAAAGACGAGTTATGACAAACCTTGCTCTGATTACCAAATGATGTAACCCTGGGATTTTTTTTTATAGACAGAAACGTTGATTTTCGATTTTTACGTATCTGGACACGCAATGCTCCGATTGCAACGAAACTAAAACGATAGGAAAGATGACACTTTGAATTGCAATTTAGACATATAAATCATAAGAAACGGATTAGTAAAACATGAGATATAAGAATAAGAAAATTATGACAGATTCTGGAAAGTTAGTACTGCGGAAGAGATAAAAAAACCAAGGTTTAGAGCGGAATATAACAGGAAACAAAAGGATGAGCGCCACAAACAATATGATGTTTGATAAGCCCTGAAAATCGCCACAAGAATTTTGGAATGAAAATTCTTGATAAAATCAATTGATCCAACGAAGAACCCTAGCAGAGGATTTCTCACGTCTCAGGAATAATAACATCAAAAGTCTCCTCTTTCATTGATCCCCAAATGATTTATACAAATTAGGTCTGAAGTATTGAAATGCTTATAAAAGAAAAATAAATTGCCAACATTATAAGCATAGATAAAAAGGACTTTGTGGTTAATTGAGACCTAAAGAAGCTCAAGGTCCTGGTATCAATAGGCCCTTCAAGTAATTGTGTTGAACCTTGACCTTGATTAACTTCAGTGTCCTCATCAATAAGCCACACAAAAAATACTTCAAATACATCAAAAAATACTTCAAATACATCAAAAGTGAATTGACAACGAAATTTTTCTCACAAAATTGTATTTTTTTTTTTGTAAATTTCTTTTATTTCTTGGGTGTCTTTGGAAAATGTCTTTTGTACAATCCCATCTCCCGTAATAAACCTTATAATACTTTCGCTTTAGACATATGAAAGTCTTCCAAGGGGCTCACAAGTGTCACTCGGGCTAGGACATGTCTAGATTACATTTGTGTTTATCTTCTCTTTTATAATAGTCTTAATCCGTGGCAAATCTAGTACTCATCTCTCAAACGCTTAGTGACTTTCCTTTGGTATTTAGGGATGTGTACACACATACTAGTGCAAAAAAAATCCTTTGAAGTTTTTCACAAAAGATAATTGTGAAAGTGCATCTCTAGGAATGTTCTGGGTAGAAAAGACTTCGTATTTAAGTGTATTGATTGATGATCCACCTTTCTTTCTTGGGAACTTACTTGTTGTACTGGCTCATTTTATTCTCGTGAAAAATCTTTTAAAAATATTGTGAAAAGTTGTCACTCCATTTTTTTTAAAACCTTTCAAAACCTTATGAAAATTTTTTGATAAAAAATACTAGATATTTAAGTGTGCATGGTAGCATTCGAGATCATAATGAGGAGTTAAAAATAAAAGATGAGATTAGAACCATCTTTGCTCAATATATGAACCAAAAAGGTAAATCTAAGAGCAAGTATGGAGAGGGGTCAAATAAAATAAGAGAACATCATAGGAATCTCATTCCCAAAGAGAAGAAGGGGTGTATAATAGTCATCACTATAATAATTCCTATCAACCACCCCCTAGACATCATCATAGACCTAGAAGCCATACTCATTCTACAGTCTAAGGTCTACCTTCCTTCTTTCTATAGAAATAAAAGTATTGTAGAATATTTGGATTGGGAGATGAAGCTTTAGAAACTTTTTGAACGCCACCAAGTAGAAGAAGAAAGAAAAATGTCCATGACTACTTTAAGCTTTCAAGAATATGTCATGTTTTGGTGAAAACAAAGACAGTATGATGTTAAAACTAGAAGTAAATTAAAGATATAGAATTTACATGAGTTAAGTGTGTTCGTGAAGAGAAACTTTGTTTCGCCTTCATATGAGAAAAATAAAAAGTTTAGAGAAGAAACAAAAGAGCATGTAAAAGATGAAAGAAAACTTATAGTAGGAGAAAACGAGTTTATAAGAAAAGTGAAAGATTTTAGAGAAAAAGTGTAAGCTCTTGTTAGGAAAAAAAGAAGAGAAATAAATAATAGAAAGAGAGGAGGAAGAAAAGAGAGAAGAAGAGAAGAAAGAAGAAGAAAATAATATTAGAAAAATCCAAAAAAAATAAGAGTTGCTTATAACACCCTCTACAAATATGGTTGAGAAACAATCATTAAAAGGGGATTGCATTAATTTGAACTCTTTTTTTCACTTAAATCATAATTCTAATTTGTCTTCTCAAATTTTATAAAAATCACTTTTTTTTTATGCATATCACAAAGCAATGAATAAAACAAAGTGGAAAAAACATTTTTTAATACAGTGACTATTAGTTTTTCATGTAATAACTTTTTCAAAAGTAAAGAAAACTATTTCTTTACATTTTTCTTTAGACACACTTGTCTTAACTTTCTTTTAATAAAGAAACTTATCCCACTTTTTTATGTTAATTGTAGATTTATATTTTACCTTGAAGAAAAATAATAAATCAAACAATAGATGTTGTTGCCACTGAGCATAATTCAAATATAAGAATAAATCATTCTCAAGAGAGAAGGAGTGATGAAAATGATTAAACCTCAAAAACATTGGCTAAGGGATAGAAAAAGATGAAGCATCATGGAGAAAGACTCTAAAGTTGAAGGGTAGAATACTAAGTTTTTTTTTTCGTTCTTTTTAGTCTTGTAGATATTGTACGTTTATGTAAAGACATATGTGAGCTTTCTTTGAACCTTGATTTCGGCTTGAAAAATTAACCAAATAACCTTAGAATTCATGCTCAAATTAGGCCAAACACAAGGAGAGAAGAGTGTGAAAAGTAAAAGTCTCACATCACCTAAAATAAGCCATTTTTAGCATGTAGGTGCTCCAATTTTTTTCTCAGTTTGCATCTATATTTTGCCTTGTTTTTAAGTCTCACATTTCCTATGATATGAAGAGCAAGAGGCTTATTCATCTATAAATAAGATCCATTGTCTCCTTGTACACTCACCTATCAAAAATTAATTTATTGAATGTTTATCTTCTTGTTCTCATAAAGTCTAAAATAGGAATAATCTTCCCCATATCCTCTTCAAGAAAAACTTTTCTTAAAAGAAGAAAATCAAATATTTAAAACTATAATAAATAATTCATAAGGACTTATGTTATTAAAAGCAAAGTCTTAAAACTATAATATTAAGATAAAGTTAATAATCATAAATAAATTACTAAATAGGACATGGTTTTTTACTCTTTTAAGGGCAACAAGTTTTCTATACTCTTTCAATGAATTAAGTTATTAACAATTGAGAAATAAATTTTTTAAATAATATATTTATTACTGAAATTAAAAATATAAATGACTTTTTAGTTGATTTATATTTGGCCCTAAACAAAAATAATAAATCAAATAATAGATGTTGTTGTCATTAAGCACCATTCAGATACAAGGACAGATCTTTCTCAAGAGGGAGAGAATGATGAAAACGATTCAACCCCAAAAACATTGACTAAGAGGATAGAAGAAGATGAAGCCTCATGGAGAAAGACTCTAGAATTGAGTAGTAAAATACTAGGATTTTGTTTCTTCTTCATAGTCTTGTAAATATTGTATAGGAATAGTTTCTTTTGTAATTGTTATAGGTTTTTGTAGAGACATATATAGGCTTCCTTTGGGCCTCAATTGGGCCTCGAAAAATTAGTCAAAAAACCTTAGTCAAATTAGGTCAAACACAAGAGGAGGAAAGTGAAAAAAAGTAGAAGTCATCCATCACCTAGAATAAGTTATTTTTAGACTTTTTTTAAGAGTCTTGATTATTCTGAATTTTTTCACTTTGCATGTGTATTTTGTCTTATTTTTAAGTTTTATATTTCCTAGGATATAAAAAGTAAGAAGCTTAAGATTCATTGTCTTCTTATACGCTCATTTTATGATTAAATAAAAGTTTATTTACTAAATAATTATCTTATTGTTTTCTAGAACATCTTAAACTTTTTTTCTCATTCTCTCGGAAAAAAAAAAACTTGAAAGAGAAAAACAAAGTTTTAAAACTAATAAATAAATCATAAGAGTTTATGTTATGAATACTAAAATCTAATCACTATAATATAATATTAGTGTAGAATTCATAATCATAAAAATACATTTTTATACTCGTTTTAGTGACAAGTTTTCTAAACTCTTTTAACAAGTTTTCTAAACTCTTTTAATGAAATAAGCTATTAACAATTGATAAATATTTTTTAAATAATATATTTATTAATGAAATTAAAAATATAAATGACTTTTAGTATAATTGTATGCATATAATGTTGTTTATAAATTTGTTTGGGATGCTGCCGCCGCCGCGAAGACAACAAATTTTTTTGTGATTACATGTCGTTGAACTTATATGTTGACGTACTTTGTACCGAGCTACGGAATTTAAATTTTAATAATATAAATACAGCTGTTATTTTATTTGTATTTAATATCTTAATGTATTATAATAAAGTTAAAACAATATCATTAATAAGTATTAGTCCATTCATGATGCTCAATCACTAACCGGCGCGCTTTTAAAAAAGCCTGCTTATTCAGACTTAGGACTCGGGAAACTAACAAGAAACGGCAAATGTCTTTGTCCAGAAACCAAAACCAAAAACTGTAGTTCAAAATGGTAGCAACAATTTGACCTCGGTCAGCATAAAAAACACCGAACCCTGTTTGTTCCTTAACTTAATCTTTATTTTAGTTTTTACTGTGCATTCTATTCTAAACGTGCCTTTTGACCACCGCAAGCCAGGGTTGACTAGTAAAACTTGCAATTATAAAAGACCAATGGCCACAAAATCAATGTTTGAAGTTTGTGTCTGCACCAGAAAATGGATAAGCAAGTGGTTCTCCTTTCTCTCCTAATTTTCCTCTTCACTGTTTCTATAGCTGGTGCTGCATCAACCACATGCCCCATGGATCTCAGCTATGTTGAGACCTTTCCCTGGGACACTGCATCCTGCAGCGACCCTGTTGATAAGGAGCACTGTTGCCAAGCTTTGCTCAGTGTAATTGGCCTGGGGTTATCCCAACACCTCAAAGAAACTTCCTTCTTTCAACTTCCTGATGAAAACACTTCCTCCGTTTGCTTATCCAATTTCCAAACCAAACTCTCAGCCTTGTCAATAAACACCTCTTTGGTCCCATATTGTTTTCCTAGAGCTTCCGAGTTTGTTACTAACACTTCCACCTGTGCAGGAATTATAACTGTCGATGATTGGAAGCAAAAAGTGGGCATGATTACCCCTTTAGACACTGCTTGCAATGGGGACCTGAGTGAGCAAACTCGTTGCAGCATTTGTAGTGATGCTGGTCTCAAAGTGACTTCCCAACTCCACAGTTTGGACCCAAATGCCACAAAGTGCTTTTACTTCACAGTTTTGTATGCCTCAGCTATTGTTAACCAGTTTGGTCCGACAAATTTGGGCACGGCTGGTTGCATACTGGGCATGCCGCTGTCTGTAAAAGGTTCATCGAATAAAAGACAAGTGCTGAAAATTGTTTTTGGGTTGGTGGGTGCTGTTACTGGTGTTGTGCTGGGTTTTGTGTTGATTGTGATATACAGGAAGTGGGATAAGAGAAGGAAGGAAGATAGGTATCACAGGTCGGTAGAAAACGGTGTCAGGAACAGTGTTTTGCCTAATACTGGTGCCAAATGGTTTCACATATCGGAGCTTGAGCGAGCCACTAATAAATTTTCTCAGAAGAATATGGTTGGCCAAGGTGGTGATGGGGTTGTGTACAAAGGGACTCTTTCAGATGGCACTGTGGTTGCGGTGAAGGAAATTTTTGATTTGGAGACGAAAGGGGATGAAGATTTCTGCTATGAAGTGGAGATCATAAGCAAAATAAAGCACAGGAATCTTCTTGCTCTTCGGGGCTGTTGCATTTCAAGTGATAATTTGAAAGGTAAGAGGAGGTTTCTGGTTTATGATTTCATGCCTAATGGCAGCCTCAGTTACCAATTGTCAGTTGCTGGGGCTAATAGGCTAACATGGCCACAAAGAAAGAACATAATCCTTGATGTGGCTAAGGGGCTTGCTTATTTGCATTATGAGATCAAACCCCCAATTTATCACCGTGACATAAAGGCTACCAACATACTATTGGATTCCAAAATGAAAGCCAAAGTGTCAGATTTCGGGTTGGCCAAGCAAGGGAATGATGGCCAGTCTCATCTCACCACAAGGGTTGCTGGCACATACGGTTATTTGGCACCAGAGTATGCTCTTTATGGGCAACTAACTGAGAAGAGTGATGTGTACAGTTTTGGCATTGTGATTCTTGAGATCATGAGTGGAAGAAAAGTGCTTGATACCATGAATTCATCAGTCGTTTTAATCACGGATTGGGCTTGGACACTCGCAAAATCAGGGAACATGGAGGACATTTTTGACCAGTCAATAAGAGAAGAGGGGCCAGAGAAGATCATGGAAAGGTTTGTTCTTGTGGGAATACTCTGTGCACATGCAATGGTGGCCTTAAGACCTACTATTGCTGAGGCCCTTAAGATGTTAGAGGGAGACATTGACATACCCCAATTACCTGACAGACCAGTGCCACTGGGTCATGAGAATTTCCAATCTTCTTTGTTGCATGGTTTGCAAAGAAGTGGAAGATCATCCTCATACTTTTCATCATATCTTGCGTCTTATTCAACAAGTACTAGAACAACATAGATTACAAGTCTAGTGTAGCTTGCTTGTGCTGAAGAAAGTAATCAGAATTATGTATCAGTCAGCAATTCACGGCCACCACTTGGCATTTGAAGGTTCAATTTGACCTTCAAAATCGTGCCGTAAATATCTTGGATTCTTTTTCATTTTGTATACTACGTATTTGATCACATTTTATTGACATTAAATTTGCTTTTTTCATTTGTACAGCATCCTGGGAAGGACTTTATAAAGATCCTAAATATTTTAATGCCCTTCTCTTTGGTGAATATATAGTCTAATGCTTTCTTTGGTTTTGTTCTTGTACCGTCCACCCCTTTTTATATTCAAAAAGTTATTCATATTTTCTGGCACCAATCATGGTCATGCTTTCTCGTGGTTAACCAAATTCAACAACTGTATATTTTAACATGTAGTTAGCCAAACTGGCAGAAAATTGTCAATTATGTCCAGCTAAGATTCGAATTCCAAATCATTATCGTTATTGGTAAAGGACAAGTATGCCAATTGTTTATTTCGTCTATAGGAACTAATTAATCTATACAAAATATGAATTAAGTATGAAGCTTTGAAAAGAAGAAAAGTATTTATATTTAATTCTGATATTTCTCGAACAAGAATATTTCAAAAAAATATTTTTTTCACTTGGCTGGGGCAATCTCCAAGAGGTATAACCTTTAACTTGAATTCGGTAGAGCCATTAGAATCCGCTCAGCACTCATCATATTTGACGAATATAAAAGACGTTGTTTGATATCATGGGAGTAAAAGAAGGAAAAGAATACATGATAAGAAAAAAAAAATAAGAAAATGAAAGAAAAATATGAGTTATTATTTACTTTAATTTATTATTTAATAAAAACAAGCAGAGGAATTTGTCAAAGCTAGCTGTTCTTATTTAATGATTTTATCTATATCATTTATCGAATCATAAGCTAGTCTTTACATACAAAGATATTCTAAAATATTCTTAATTGTAATAATAATATATCATGTTTAGTTTTAGTTTTGGTGATTTAATATATATATATATATATATATATATATATATATATATATATATATATATTTATAAAGAAAATTTATAAAATTTCTCCTAAATGTTAGATCTTGAATAATAATATTTTGGAAAAACCAAAATAATATACTTAAAATTTATATATATATATATATATATATATATATATATATATATATATATATATATATATATATATATATATAGGATGGTCTTTCGTTCTTCTAAATTCTTGAACTCATCAATTGAATCATAATTAAAATTTTCAGTTATTTTCTTTTCGATGTAAATTATCATATTGTGGGTTAGACATTCATCTTCCATTATCTTCCACAATCTTATTTTGATAATCTTCATTGCAGAAAATAATCTTATTGTGTTGTAGATGTAGAAATAGAAAGAATTAAAATAAGATAAATTTAATTAGTCAAGTACATTAATGTTAAAATCTTTGTAAACATCCTTAGGAATTAAAATATTTCTTAGAGTTAAAAGTTACATTGTTTGCTCATTAAACCTATCGTTCAATTCTTATAGTTGGTTATCTACTATAACAAAGAATATATATTCATTCTAAAATGATTTTCTACATTGACATGATCTTTTGGATGTCGAGGACGACCATGATATGCAACATAATTAAAATTAAAATCATGAATATAAATGTCATATTGTTTGTAAAACAATATCACACCTTTCACAAATTTTGCCAAATGTCATCTCTTGATGTGAATCCACACACAAGTTCAGCCAAAAAGACGAAGAATTAACGTGATATCGTATCTCAACCTATAGTGCTCCGATTGCAATGAAACCAAAACGAGAAGAAAGATGAGACTCTGAATCGCAATTTAGACATATAAATCACCGGAAAAGGGTTAGTAAATCACGAGATATGAAAATGAGAAAATTGAGACAGATTAGGTCAACTAGCAATGCGAAAGAACATGGAGAAAGAAAAACAAAAAGGA
>Ga0209700_108030_pt1 | contig 14062 bp, 8 predicted proteins | sample SiratroredBW_FD_187528 | JGI IMG/M metagenome (GOLD analysis project Ga0209700, IMG submission 187528) | Root nodule microbial communities of legume samples collected from California, USA - Siratro red BW (SPAdes) (version 2) | ecosystem: Host-associated > Plants > Roots > Nodule | place: USA... | reverse complement strand
ATATATATATATATATATACACGAAATATTTAGGATATTTCAATCTATATATATATATATATATAAAAGAAAAAGAAAGATTACACCTACAATCTTAAATAATAGTCAAACAATTTTGGCAAAATTTTCTAAAGTGGTGTAATTTTTATCTAAAATTTTCAAAATAGTGTATTTTTTATTTATTTATTTTCGGATATGAGTAAATTGTGCATGGGAGAGACAATATCATCGTAAAGAAACAGTGTCCTTATTACACGATTTAATCTAACATTAAATGAAATCATAAAAAGAGAACACAATTTTAGTTTTCTAGATCAAATTTTGTAACTAAGATTTCAATTAATGAGTTAATTAAAATGGTGAGAATACTGCACCATTTTAGGATTATTAATATTCTCCACTTATTCCTCTTTTTTGGTGTGTTGCTACTGTGCAACTAAAATAAATAGACAGTTACAAAGTTATTTTATTTATTGATAAATATGTAATGGTTGAAATTAATTTTAATTAATTAATTGAATGATTGTGAAGCTAATTTGAATAGAAGAGTGGTTACATATTGTGAAGAAAAATTACCTAGATATAATTTAAAAACTAACAATAAATTTATTTAAAAAATTATATAACATTTTCAAATTTTTCTTTCTAAATTTATTGCTAAATTTCAATTTTATTTTAAATTATTTCTATATTAGTAACTAAATTCAAATATCCAACTTATACTTAATTTTGCTAAACTTATTTTATTATTAAATTTTAATTTTAATTTTATTTTATTTTTATTTTTAATATCAAACTTATTCTTAATTTAATTCAATAATAAGATTTTAAGTTTAGATAAGAAATTATAGTAGGTTATTAACAATTAAGATATATCACGTTGGGTTTTTTGAATAACAATACTGAAATAACAAGTTATAAATTTAGAGGCATTTTTAAAATTTTGATATTTTTGAAAAATATTTAAATGATAATGAGCTACATTTTACCCTTAATACATTCTTACCATATACGATTAGCCAAGAGTGTCATCTTTCCTTGATGAGATGCTTTACCTCTCTTTGACTCAAAAATACACATGAAATATTCGAATAACACATCATGGGTTAAAGTGTCCTAATTAGCTAGTTTAATCCATAAAAAGAAAGAAGATCCAAAAGTACCATCGTTCTTACTATTTTTTTCTTTGGTAAAATGAATTTGGGTGGTCATATCACTAAACTAACAAATCAAAAGAGTATCAATTAGGTCATGGACCCACATTATACATCAATCTTGATTAGTATATGCTTTGATGTTGCAGACTATTTTGTTTGTTGTCATTATCATATTTTTATTTCCTTGTTTACTAAGTTTAAAAGGTAATAGGGAATTGTACAATTAAAATTATAAAAAATGTTATTGTCTTTTATCAATTGTCTTATTTATTTTCTTAAATTTATAACTCATGAGTTAAAAATAATAACAATATATACACATGTCAAATTTATAGTTAAATATATAAAAAATACTAAAAATTCTATTTAAACCAATTGTCTAACTTTGGACCTCTGTTTCCTTGGGTTCCAACTAACTAATAGGAATCTTTTTATTCTAGTGAGTATTTATCTACTGGTGTTAATTTTCCATGTAAAAAATAGTGTCATAAATTTATTGGTATTGTTTTTGTCCTGTTCTCTTATTACTTATGTCAAAGTTAAATTACAATTTTTTGTACATGAAAAAATATATTTTGATCCTTACTTTATCACTGTTTGCAGATTAGGCTATATCCTTTTTTTTTACTAAAATTGTAACGTTATGATATACTTTTTAAAATAGACTATGTGTTGATATAATTACTGAAATAATGTTATGTTCTCATTGATTAATAGTTTTATTACATTTTATAATAATTACTTTAAAAATTATGCCAATCATAAGAACTACAATAAAATATACAAGAGGGATCAAATTAATTTAACCTTTTGCTTTCAAAAAGTGAAGCTCAATAAGCAATAACTAACAGTCGTAGAGCTAATCACAAATCAACCTTATTGTCCTCAAAGAACCAATTTGTAATGTCATTTATTAGCTGAATAAGCATTTACACAGCTAACTTATTTTATTGCCATTTACAAAATTTAATTTAGATTAATTTATTTTAGTCAAATGGGCACGCAAATCCTGTCAATTAAATGACTTGTTAAAGTCTTTATTTCTAAGAAATCACTTATAAAAAAATAAAATAAAAATTATATCTTAACTAATTTACAGAAATTCTTCTGTAATAACTTTTCTAAAAAAGATTATTCTTAATTCATGTATAACTTAATTTCTTTTTTCTGAAAAGGTGTTTATAAGAAAGTTTATCCGATCATATCCAAACTAATTAGCAACTAATCAAGGGTAAATTTGTACTGTGGGAAAGGAAAAAGAATAGGAATAAAGCTATGATTGGTTTATGGATAATGTGGCACCATAAAGTACTAGTTGTCAAGAAATGGACAAGCCAAACAAGGATAAAAATGCCTTATAACTCCACAAATGCAATTGTGGGGTGGATACTTAGTGTGCTACCCTTATCCATCATCTTTATAGATAGAATAGTTTCTTGGCATTAGGGTTTCCACGTGGACTTCATTTTGAGGATGTTTGTTGGGAGCTATAATATGCAATTGATGCTTCATAAAAAAGTTTGGTGTAGTCATTACTCATTTGAAGTTTTGCTTTATGCTCTTTCAATATTATTTTCCTATTTGACCCTTATGCTTTGTCAGTGATTTGTGTAATAATATAACATAGGAAGATTAGGGGTCATAGTTTAAGGTCCAAGTATGTCATCAACATGAATGAAAACTTCCTTGATAAATCAAGTAGGAGATGTTAAGATACTATTGATGTTCATGGAAAAAACTGTTAAATCATAATTTTAGTCTTCTTCAATTATTGATGTAATTTTAGTCCCATGTTTTAGAAAATCAGAATATCTTTACAGTCTTAAATTTTAGATATTTGTTATATTTTAATTAATTAAATTATTTTTACGATATCTTATGTTATATATATATATATATATATATATATATATAAGATTTAATTGATACAATAAAATAATAAATATATAAAATTAAAAATTAAACAATTTTTTTTAAATATAAGAACTAAAGACAAATATTATATCACTTATTAAACTAAAATTATAATTTAAAAACTGTAGATAAATAAAATAAAAAATCAATAGTAAGATTGTTAAAGTGAGTATCTAACTTATTTTTTTTTTCTGTTTTTAACCTAAAATTTACTTTTTATTGATTAGAAATAGTTAAACAATGCAAATTACAATACTTATATAATAAGTAAGCATCGCATAAAATACTTCAGTGACACTTTGTATTAAGAAATGCATCTATAAGTGAATGATGTAAACAACTGCGATGCAGATATTGTGAGAAGTTTAGATACTTCAAATATATGGTTGTTATATAAGTATTGGTGACAAGTTAGTATCAACCATAAATAATGATTAATGGATGCTTTAATGAAAGATTGGTCCATTTTATTAAGGAGAAATTTGGTGAATTTCGTATCAGTATTATGTATATCGTGTTAGTTTACACTTAATTTAATAATGAAATTTATTTTATTACAAAATTAAATGGATTGAAAGCAAAAGGTATTGAAAAACAAAAGAAAATTTGGACCTTTTGAACTGGTTTTCAGCCCTTGGACATGCATGCAGCACAACTGTACAAAAGCCCTATAAAACTCCACACCATCATGATCTGCAAATGGTCCTAAGATTGAAAAAAGAAAAAGAAAATTTACATTTATTTTATTTTTTATTTTTTTGCTTTGCGTTAATCCTTTCTTTTGATATGCTTAATAGAAAAGAAAAAAAAAATCAAAGTATCTTTTCTATCTTGTTCTATAAATGACATGTAGAATTATGACATCGTTGTTTCTTAATTAAAAAAAATTCAAATTATCATTCTATCTCATTATTTCATTGTTGCTGAAAAAAAAAATTCCCTTCATTCCATCTCTCATAGGTCTCATTTTTATTTCACAAATTAATTTTTTAATCACTCTTTTATTAACACAAACAACTATGAAATACTCACTCAAAATTCAATTATTTAGCAATTACTACTTAAGACTTTCACTTTGTCACATTGAAAATAGGGTAAACATAAGTTAAATTATGAATATTAATACATTGAAATTATTTTACACTGACAAGTGACATTGAAGAATTACAAATTAGAATCACATAAGAGGGTTTTGGTAAAGCTACTTATAAAAAATTCATTCTTCAAAGTACTATCTCCCTCTCACAAATTATCACTAAGTACCATAAATATCATTCCAATTTCAACTTGATATCACGCTGGAACAGGTCAGAACTGGATTAGACGGTAAAAAATAAAACTTAAATCTTATATAATAATATTAATCACATTAATTAACTTATTAAAAATATTTCTTCAATATATTATAATTGTGTTTGCCTTTATTTTAATATTCAATTCAACGATACCAACATTTACAGAAGACAAACTAAAGCTGATATCAAGTTTGTTTTCTCAAAGTTTATAGTTACAAGAACATTAAAAATCGCAAATAATGCACAAAATATAAAGGTGAGAGGAGAAAAACAATACTGATGTGCTAATAATTGTGATGGAACAAAGAGAATATTTGTTAATATTTTTCGAAAACTAAGTTGTTCATCCCTAATATTAGTAGTTATAAAAGGTTTGAGCTATTCATCCATAATGTTTGGTTCACATGTCTAGCAAATCAAAGACCCAGCCCACAACTATATTTTGGACTATCCCACAAATGATTCAAAACAATTTTTATAACCATCACACACTTCCAAAAACAACAAGACATTGTTAGTGAAAGCCAAGTATGACAATTTGGGACCACCCTAAATATTTATCACAATCACATTAATTAACTAAAACAATTCCAATACAAAGCACAATAATTATGTTGCCTAACTTGTTTGTGAGGTGTAGGCCCTAACACTAAATTACAAAAAAAAAAAAAAAAAAAAAAAAAAAGAGTATACAATAATGTATAATATATGTAAAAAGGGAAACAGTGATAACCCTTGAACATGTATACCTCTCTATAAATTTAAAAAATATATATATGTTGAATTTAGCATAACAAATTTTATCTTCAAAAAATTACAAAATGAAAAAGATATTGGCAATGATAGGTTACAAGAAAAATGAGTTAAAGAAGGTTAAAAATTTAGCTTATTGCTGATGATCTAATTCCTTCCATCTTCAACATATGTAGCAAGAAATCACTCCATGTGTCTATGGGTCCTGGTAAGCACCAATGAACACAATCATTATACAATGTTACATTCTCATGTGGCCAATGTCCATATCTACTTGGATGACCATCTGGTCTCATTAACATGGCTTGTGTGGTGTCAATTAACTTGAATTTCATACCCTTCTTTCTACCTTCTTTTTCAGCTTTCTTAAACTCCTCCAATTGGATCATATATAGCTCCAAATTTGTGCCCTCTAATTGTGCCTCACTACTCCTAAATGGCTTTGTTCTCACACAATTCCCACCTTGATTCCATATCCCATTCTCAAAATGAGATGGTGCAAATGTCCTAAGAAATATTGTGCCCTTAAAGTCTTCCAAACTATTGATGGCCTTAAAAGCAGTCCTAAAAGCCTTTCTATAGCCATAGAACATGGTCAAGTCAGGGACATTTTTCATGAGGCAAAAATGGCACCCCACAATCTTTTTCCTCTCATAGAACACCATTGGTCTATAGAACCAATGCCCTCCATCAAGAATGATGTAGTCAAATTCTTGCACTTGTGTGGTCCATTTCTCATCATACTCATCAAGGTAGAGGTTGAAGAGGCCAGTGTTGCTTGGACCATTTGGGTCAGCCATTTTGGATCTTACTAGATGGGGTGTCCAAAAAGTGGCCATGGTGAAGTTGTAACTGGGATACTTCCATCTCTTGAAATATTCATCACTAGTGTATGATACATCTATTGGCCATTCCACCTGAGAAGTTCACAAAACTTTAATTTAACAATTTATGGATATTAATTCAAATATTAAAATAATCATAACAAATTATGTCAAAACAAAAATATATGAAGTTTGAATGCTTTGGTTACATTGTTTTCAAAAATTATAATATGGGTTTATACCTTTTACTTAATGAAGTTATTGTTGTTTGATCTCCTAAAAAAATATTACTATATAATTATTCATGACTCCAAGTACTAATTTAGTTAATTAGTATTCCTAATTTGAGACAATATTGTCACTGGGTTTATACTTTATTAATTCATATGCGGTTATAAGTTTGAGTTTTATTATGGTAATAACCAAAATAATATTGCATTTGACTTTACAACTTTCCTTTTTATCAGATTTATACATAGCTTAAATAATTATCCTTTTACATTTGAAAATCTTATCGCACTTTAAAAAAAAATACACATATCAATGTAAATGTTCAACGAAGACTAATTTAAACATACATCTTAATAATGTTTTAATGGTTAAAAATCAATTTCATTCAAAATAACTCTACCCAATTTAAAATAATCGAGAGTCTTGAAACTCTAAAATTTTCCATACAAATCCAAACTTATAACTTAGTACGTTTATCATTAAATTTACACGAATGATAAACTTTTTTCGCACATATAAAAAGGAAAACTTGAACTAAATCACAATACAATTAGACCCACATTAAAATCTTAATTTGTGTGTATATTGTATGTATATTTCATTAAACTTTCAATAAATTATCTACTAGGAAAACGTACATATTTTATACATATTCTTACCTTAACTATGAATTAAGTAATTAATTGATCATGTAATAATATTTCATTTGAGTATAACAAAGATAGGGGAACCAGATATGCATAATTTTAACCTGAAATTTTCTATAATTGGAGTGACTCTGTCTATTTCTATGTAATATATGTACCAGGTACTATGTACTGAAATTTAATTTTCTACACTTAGCCCAAACAGTCCAAAGTAACATCACATTCATAATCATTGCAATTTGAGCCAAAAATTTCTGTCCCCAGTAAGGTGCATGTGTATTACAAAATCAATAATCCAGCCCATAGTTAATTATATATTCATTTGATCAAGATAAGAGAATTTGACAGCTAATAATAATTAATATATATATATATATATATATATATATATATATATATATATATATATATATATATATATATATATATGAAAAATGCTGAAGGACTACTACATTTTGGTTTGATTGAAAAGAAGAGAAAAAGTAGAAAGAAAGTATCAATATTATAATAAATAATGAGATGAAATAAATAAATAAAAGAGAAAGATAATGTATGTTTGTCACATCCCTTGATTTACTCCTTGTATTTTCTATTAATTAACATTTTCTAGTTCAGGCACAAAATATAAAGAAGTTAATATTTTTGTAAAAGTAAAGAAATTAATGATAAGATTAAATTATTATTCTTTTATATACTTTAACAATTATTTCCTAAAATGAAAATTACCAATTTTACAAAAAAAAAATAATATTCAGAAGTGCAGAAAGAAAAGGATAAAACTGAAAAAAAAAAGGAGTAATACATGCTTTCTTAACATTCTACAATAAAACAACTTAGCAAAAAGAACTAAAACAATATAATTGTTTTACAATACAGGGAACACTTCCTTTTTATTGTCCCTATCATTTAAATATGACAATTTATTGCAACATAAAATTAGGGGATAATACATAATAATAATAATAATATATTTTCTTTTATGAATAATGACTCTAAATTTCTCAGAATAGTTATCCACTTAAATAATTAGAGGGCCATATGTGAGGGCCATATGTGTCATCGTAGATTCCACAAACAATTATTCATTTTTCACAAACAAACAACAACTTAAGCCCAAAGGAGTTTGTTAGTTGGATTAGTCATGCATCCTGGGTAGATTAGTCAACAACTACTTTACACTCATGTTCACTTTCAGGTTGGCTTGTCTTTTCCTTTTTATGATTAATGATATAAATTTAACAAAATTAGAAAGAATAATTAACTTTAAATATTGACTTTTATAGTGATTATATAATAGAACATATAATTATAATTTTTATAATAAAAAATCACCTTATGATTTTAAATTTTTATAATCTCACCTAGTGGGGTCTAATCCAAACCATATGTGTGTCCCATTCAGAACTGGTTAAGAGGTGAAAGACAATTTATGACACAGCTTGATGGCAGGTACAGTGATATTAATGACAATAATATATCTCTCAGAATATTTAATCATAATCTCCAATTAATAATCCAAATATCCTATTAATCAGTATTCTCAGGACAGTTAAAAAGACTTCCAACAAATTTATATAGCCACATTAAAAATTATAAAAAATATTTCTCGGGCATGTCCATATAAAACCCTTTCTCTGGTTAACATTTCCTACAACATCTACAATGACAAATCCTCTTGAGAGTTTGTTATCAATAAAAATATTATTTTAATAAATATTTTACATATAATTTTTTAAAATTGGAAAAAAATTGTTTATATGAAAAACTCTTTTGAGTTAAAAAATTTATTATGAGACCATATTAAAATAATATTTTCTTAATAAAATACATTTAAAAATCTCATCAAATTGGGTAATAAAGATGAAAAAAGAATATTTTTTTAGAACAAATTACAACAACACTTCTTAAAATTTTCCCAAATTATATATATTTATACATTCTTTTTTTATTATTTGAATAGTCTCCCTTATTAGCACTATAACTGTGTTCTAACCTTAAGAAGTGCATATATAATATAAGAAGTGTGATGATATGAAGTTTTTAAGAGAAAAGAAAATTGTGTAACTTGTTGAACTTTTACAATGATAAATGTTCTAGACAAAACTTGTGGGACATACCAAAAGAGAAATGATAGTTTGCAGAGGAATACCAAAGCTACAATGTGCACTAATGCAGTGGAATTTTGTGTTTTTTTTCCTTTGGGTATATCTTCTAATTGTGACATTTCAACCATTTCTACTAACTTAGCTTTGTTAGGTTTCAATTATTATTATTTGTTGTAGACTTAAGGGATGGATTAGGTGACATGATTAAACCTTAATATATTAATCAATAATGTCATATATATTGGAGGTCAACAAGACAGAGCAGTTATGTATATAAGGTAATAAAATTTGTATTCTTAAAATATTTTTGTGGTGGTATTTTAGGGTTATATGTTTTTTTTTTTTTTATCTTTCAATAAGAAAATGTTTAATTTTATCTTCTTTAACAATTAACAACCTCTTGTTATATCTTATTATGAAAATGTGTGATATAGTTCCTTTCCTTATAAATGGAAGATTGAAAAGAGATGATTCCTTTCTGGAAATAAAAATATATGATGCATTTCTATAAATGAAGAGTAGTTTATTTAGAAATTAAAAACAAATATTCTCTCAGTTATTTAATTTATTTTAGAAATGAAAAACGAATATTTCCTCAGTTAAATACACTATTATTGAGTCTTTTAGTATAAAACTTGTAGAGAATAGAATATTTCTACTTTAGGAGTGACGTTAAATGTTTTTTTTTAAATAAACTAAAGAGAAAACTGTTATTTTAAAAATAAAAAATATTATTTCAAATGAAGAAAGTAATAAATAACTGTGTCAATTCACGAGTGTTTCTGAACGTGTACATCAACATTGCAGACTGTGCCACCAAAATAATAAATAAAACTAAAACAAAAAATAAAAATAAAATCTGTGGGAACACAAAAGTAGACAAAAGCAAGAATTGGGGGCATAAAAGAAAAATAACGATGACAATGTGACACTAATTTTTTTCACAATTTCACTACACAACCAATATTATTATTATTTTATTTTAAAATATTGTTTATATTTATTTTTATTAGTTAAATATAATATTTTATTGTTAAAAAGAGTTCTAAGTAGAAGTAAGAGAAAAAGGTGAATATGAAATAATTATTATTGATTCGAGTGAAGAAACACTGACTACACTACACACTCTATTGCATGTGAGCAGAGTTTTCAGACCAAAGATTCGATTCCTTTTGGCATGCATCATTCATTATCATTACTATATGTATCTGACCACTTTCTATCTCTTAATTAATTACCCTTTTCAAACAATAATATTCAAAATTGAAATAACCCTTTTAATTATTAGATAGGTAGTGGGATAATGTTCTAATTAGGAGTTAAATTAGAGATTCGTTACAAGTACACTGTTTGACCATTACTATTTTCCATCCATTTTTTAAGTAGATTTGATCTCTTATTAGGTAAACAATAATATTCAAAATTGAAATAACCCCTTTTCAATAGAGATTAATTATTCACGGAATTAATAAATACTTCTTAGTAAAGGATTGTCACCGTTAATAAAAAATTAGAATTTTTGTATGGGATTTGAACTTTTTTGATACTTCACAGAGAAGAATAATGATTGCTTTTCAGTAGAGTGAAAATCTGATGCACAAAAGGAGAAGAGTTTAATTGAATGAAGGAATTTTCAGCTTTAAACTTTGGTTAAAGAAAAAGGTTTAGGCTTGCAATGTAATCAGATACCTAATTACGTAACGCCAAAGCAATACACAAAAAAAAAATCAAATACAAAAAAGACAAAAAGCAATGAGAAAACAACAATTGATGATGATAATAAGTGGTATCTGAAGAAAAGAATTGTGAAACACTCACTCTTATACAAGATATTTTTTATTAGATAAAGTTTATTCATTATCTACACTACATAAATAAAATCAGAAAAAAAAAGGAACAGACAAATTTGTAAATTAACTAGATTTTTAAGGGTTTAATCAGCTATTATCTACATCTAAAAGAAATAATTAGTATACGATGCTGAACCATCACATCAATGGAAGTAGTCTCAATCAATATAATTAGTATTTAAAAATAATTTTTTATTCAAAAGTTCACCATAAATTATGAATTATGAATGAATTATCACGTATCAAGAAAATATTAATAATTAAAACCAGCATTAAATTGGATAGCATGAAACATGTAATAATTTCTGTTCATCATAATGATATTTTTGTAAATTGCAATAATAATAATAATAATTGTGGAAGCAGAAATTTAGAATTCTGATGATGTTATAGGAAGAGGGTGGTGGTATTTGTACTTACCCTAGAAAGGAGACAAATCATGGACTGCATCTGATTCCTCCCCACAGAGTCACCAACAAAGGCCATGGATTTGCCCTTAACAATTTCCAAGAACTGAAAGGGGTTGAAGATGGGAAGTTCACACTCACTAGGCTTCCATCTCCACTTCATGAACTCAGAGTCAGGTCTTCCATACTTCATGCAATTCTGGTGCTCATGAATGGCCCAACAAGTCTTGTTGGTGTAGTATGGTGCCTTAGGGTTTGGCACCCACTCCCCTGTGAAAATGTCACACCTCTCCACATATGTTGATGGAAGGCTATCATCATCATCATGAGAAGAGGCTTGAATGTGCTTGTACTTGTGCTTCACCTTCAAGAGTGATGATGAATGATAGCTCAAAAAAGGGTACCACAAAGGGGTGATGGCAAGTGCTAGGATCACCAAGATTGCTAGCAAGGTCACTTTTGGGATCATGTGCTTTGTGGTGGTGGTGGTGGTATTGGTGTTCCCAAAGGGATGCAAAATTTCTTGGAACTTCATGATGATGATGGAGAATGAGAGAAGAGAAAGGGACAAGAAGAGGAGGGAAATAGAATAGGTCATTAAAGGGTTTTGTTGTTCTATATAGTGTGTGTGAAGTGGTTTAGAGTTGTGTGTGAGTTGTGATTTTTGTTTTTATTTATTTCTTTATTAGATTAGGTACAAAAATTATTGTTAATTGATCTGTCATTTATTATTGTTTGTAGAGAAACTCCTCATTCTTGAACTGTTGCACATTAAATGCATAATCGGTTATTAGTAAATAGTTTATATAATCACTTAATAATAGTATTAATTGTAATTAATATTTATGGAACATAATAATGTGATACTTATGTCTTTTCTATTTATATACTTCGATTTCAAATTGTTTCCAAAAAAAAGTAACTTTGCAAAAAATTACTCGTTATCTTAAATATTTATTTCTTTAAAAATGGTATAAATTTAAATGAAGGTAATCCTTTCTTTTAAAGTTGTTAAAGATGATTTGATTTTTCTTTCTCTTTCTCAATATGGTAGTAACATTTTTTATTTTTTATTCATTAAATTTATGAAAAAAAAATCAGAAGTTTGTTGGTTAGTGAATCAGGTCTACGGTTTTGTAGTTTCTGTAGAGTAAAGAAAATATAAGGCGAAAATTGAATTGCGCTTCAAATGATTATCTTTGATTTTTTTTTATTAAATAAAAGGCTATGAATTTTGATTGATATTTTATTCTTAATTTTTATAATATAATATTATTAGTAAAATAATTAATAATGATATAAATATAGTTGTAATTTAATAAAAATAAGTATAAATATCTAAAATGAAAATAAATTATATGATAATAATTCTTTTATTATTATGAAATAATAATTATATTTAAATTTCATAATAAAATAATTTTTAAAATTTTAATTTTATAGTTTAAAAAATTAATCTTCTCAAACAATAAATTAATACATTTTATTTATTTTAAAAATAATTACTAATTTAATATTTACATAATTTTTAAAAAAATATTATTAATTACATTTTATTTTTAATTATAAGAATAATTTTGTAATTTTTATAATTTTAAATATTAAATTTTATTATATCTATCACATCATTCATAAATTTTTACAAACTTTTCTTTTAAATCTTATCGTCCTTTTATTAATTCAGACAATCAAATTTTTTATACACTTTTATCTCAAATCAACTCAAATTTACTCATTCAAATCTACTTCTTAATCCAAACACACTTAATGTATCCTCATTTTGTTTAGTAGAGACAGGAAAATATAATCGCTTTTAATATAATCAAAAGTAAACTTTTTCAAAAATCTAGTTCATTGATTTGAAGATCAAAGAGAAACTCCCTACACACTTAAGAAGTAAAGCAAGCAAACTTATCAAAATAAAACCCAACAATTTTAAAGACAAACAATAATGAAAAAAAGAATAGTTAAACCATAGAAAGAGATATAAAACAAAACAAAGAACATGACAAAGAAAAAATAACTTTAAAATACTATAGTAGTATTGATTAAATTGCTACTTTAAGTTAGTCGAACAAAACCAATTAATATCTAAATTCAATACTACTCAAAGTAAGAATATTAAAACGACAAAATGTTAGAATAAAATTGTCAATCTATATAAATCTTACCTAAGTTTAGAATAAATTGGATTAGAACTCAATTATATTTTCAAGTTAGTTTTCTTTATCTTATTTATGATTGCAATTCATGGAATTTGGGCTTTTCAAGTTCTTTTGATTTGCTTTTTCATTTGCTTTGATCTATTTAAACAATTAGAAAAGAAAGAAAGAAAACTCTAACAAAAATAAGATCAATATATAACTCAAACGTTAAACTAAACTAATTACAAATTGTAATTAATAAACATTATTAGACATTACACATTATTAGAGAACATCATCAATAATCAAGGTTTTATAATCAACCAGACAAAACAAATTAGTCACCAAATGTCAACCAAATTAACGATTGGAAAAACAATTAGCAATGAAAATTAGATTTATTGAAATCAATTGACTTCAATTATGGCAATTACTTCATGCACCGCATCAATTGCTTCCTACACGCATCAATTTTTGAATATGACAATTATGCCCTTATGAATTTAAGAGGATGTAAGTGTTTTCAGAAGTAAACCAAAATTTGGAAAAAGAAAATATGCTTCCTGAAATAGATTTTTGAAAATATTTCAAATTTACTTTTCGGAGGAAAAAAAAAAAAAAAAAAACTCAACCAGAAGCGCTCAGAACTTTTGTGATTTCCTAAAATGTGCGGTGCACGAAGCAATTGCCTTCAATTATTCTTTACTTTGTCACCTCTCCAATATTTAAACCCCT
>Ga0209700_108027_pt1 | contig 14071 bp, 15 predicted proteins | sample SiratroredBW_FD_187528 | JGI IMG/M metagenome (GOLD analysis project Ga0209700, IMG submission 187528) | Root nodule microbial communities of legume samples collected from California, USA - Siratro red BW (SPAdes) (version 2) | ecosystem: Host-associated > Plants > Roots > Nodule | place: USA... | reverse complement strand
GGGGGTTGGGTGCATAATTCTCCCTTCACACACACACACATATATTTGTTCATATCATGAGTGGGGCCCTACACCCGGGTCTGAGGAATCTTAGAATTAAAAGGGGTTGTGTAGCAATGTCAATGAAGATGTACTTCCCATTCTGGCTATTGGGAGAACCCCAGCTAGAGTCTGTTCTCTTCACTTGTATGCTTACACAAGTTGTCTACCAATTGTTGTGGGTAATGCAATGAGGGAAGCCATAGCTCTAATGGCCTTATACCTTTAGGAGTTAGGAGCTTACCTCTGTGAGTGTGCATCTAATGTCTTAGACTCCTACGCATATTGAACCTTGGTTAGGGCACAAAGGGAGATATGTTGCGCGCCTCTACCCTCGACCCCATTTTTTTTAAAAAAAAAGTAATAATAAAAATATTTTTATCCATTGCATTAATTTTCTCTCATACAAAGCATCCATTATTTTCATCATGACATATGAAGATTACTATGGGGAAGAAGAAGCTACTGAAACTCTCCGACACATTAGGAGCACATGGAAAAGGGTGATCCGTATGGAAAGGGATTCGAGAGCATGGGGGATAGATAGAGACATTCCTTATCATCAATGGGTCACGGAGAGAGTTAATCAAGTCAAGCTACCTTTCCGAAGAATCCCCACTCAGTCGAGAAATGAAGAACAGAACCAAGATATAGAGTCAGGGGAATTAAAGAAGCTGAAGGAGGAAGTTGCAAGATTGAAAGAGAAGAATGTCAAGATGGTTGATGACCTACTGGGCTTACGCATAGCTATGCAGATCTCAACAGAGACTATGAGTAGAAGACAAAAGCATATGAGGGTTTGATCTATAAGCAAAGAGCCGAAAGGGATTATACACACAGGATCAAACAAGATCTGTCTGCAGCAAACAAAGAGCTAACAATGAGGGTACAAGAGCGGAACACGACCTTATTAGCTGAACATCAGTGGAAAAATTTGTATGAGGACATTAAAAGAGACAAGCAAGAAGTCGTGAAAAGATTGCAAGATCTTCAAATTCAGGTCAACTTCATGGAGCAACAAGTGGAGGAAACAATAGTTATATGTGAAGAAAGGGTGAATAAGGAGCGCGTGTTGCTATTAGAATTGGAGGAAAGACACCAAGCTGCAATGACTCGTGCGAGAGATTACATGGTTGAGCAGGAAAAGGATGTGGCACACTGGCAGAGGAATTTTTCCCAATTGGCTGCCCTAGCTAGTGGGGCTATTGAGGACGTACCCAGGATGTTACGAGAGGCCGACACAGTGACGTTTTGTGATCCTCCATGAGAAATTCAGATTTTTCTCGATCATTGCAAGTGGCTAGTAGAGCAAATGAAGATTTTGATTGCTCGTGTTAGGGATTGATAGCAGTTTCCATTTGTCTTTCTGTTGCAGTTGTATCAATTTGAATTCATTAAATAAATGAGTTTATTTGAGACTCTAGATTTATGTTAATTTCCATTTAATTACGCATCAAGTACACAACTTTATAATTTCTGACTATTTTCATTTTTTTTCATATTTCATATTTCATGTTTAATCTAATTCATCTTAAATAAAAACAGAAAAAATAATAATGGCTAAATTCCCACGACATCCATATAGGACTCGCGCCAATGGTCAGAATATGGAAAACTGGGAGCAAGCAATGAAAGCAATGCAGGACGAGATTAGTGAGTTGAAGGATAAGGTGAATCAGGTTCATGGCCTAAAAGATCAGTTGGGACATATTCTCGAACATCTAACGATCATAAACAACAAACCTGAAGCCACTACCAGAGATGAAGGGATTCAGTATTCACATCCTCCTATTTTCCAACTGGGGAGGACATTACAAACCCGAGATCTTCATCAAGGAAATGAACAAATCAAGAGTTCCCTCTGTACGACATGCCTATAAACTATGAACCACTCTACGAGGAAGGTGTGGAGCATGGAACTATACCACACGATGCTAGAGGTCAGCCAGAGTTCATTTAAGTACCACCTGGTGGTCGTGGTGAAGATGTAGTAATTAACAGAATACCGACTACTACCCAACCCAGGGTTTTGAATGTGACTTTGGGAGGTCAACCCAAAATAGAAGTGGTAACTCCAACTGCTGTGGTCCTTGATGCTGATAGAGCGAAAGATAAGCTGGAAGTCCTTGAGAAGAGATTGAGGGCAATAGAAGGTGGAAGTAGTCATGAGTTAGGAGCTGCTGCCGGTCTATGCTTAGTACCGGATGTGGTGATTCCCCCAAAATTTAAAGTGCCAGACTTTGAGAAGTACAAGGGGACCACTTGCCCAAAAAGTCATTTCACCATGTATTGTAGGAAAATGGCAGCTCATGGGCACAATGAAAAACTTCTGATTCATTGCTTTCAGGATAGTTTGGGAGGTGTGGCATTAAACTAGTATATGCACCTTGAACCAACCCGGATTTCGTCATGGAAAGATTTGGTAGACGCTTCCTTAAGGCAGTACAAATATAATATGGACATGGCTCCGAACAGAATGCAACTACAGAATATGGCGAAGAAGAGTTCAGAAACATTCAAAGAATATGCACAGAGGTGGAGAGAGTTGGCTGCCCAAGTTGAACCTCTGCTATATGAGAAAGAAATGACCACTATATTCATCGAGACGTTACAGGCTCCATTTTATGAACATGTGCTCGGAAGTGTTTCTTCAAATTTCTCCGATATTGTCACTATTGGAGAAAGAATTGAACATGGGCTCAAGAGTGGAAAGATAGTACAAGGTTCGTCTGCAGCCATCGGTGCCAAGAAACTCGGGTTCAATCCCGGTAAGAAGAAAGAGGGCGAGGTTCAAGCGGCTTCCACTGCACCTTATTGGGGAGGATATCAGCCACAATATCTTCCTAATTATAGGCCCTCATCTGCGTATGTTGCGAGTGTCATGCCGGGTTACTCTCAGAATCCTCCTAGGCCGCCAACTGCATACAGGCCTTTGTTTACCGCTAATAATGCATTTCAGCCCAATGTTGGGAGTCAGAGCTTTACTCAAGCACAAAGTCCAGGCTATGGACAGAAGAATAATAATTCGGGAGGGAAGGTTGTGAATTTTACTCCCATTCCTATGACTTACACAAAGCTCTTGCCAGATTTGCTCAAGAATTCGGTAGTGGTCTTACGTCCGGCAGAGGTGGTACAACCACCGTATCCCAGATATTATGACCCCAATGCAAAATGGGAATATCATAATGGGGAGGTTAGACATTCAACTAAGAACTGTCGAGCCCTCAAATATAAAGTGGAATCGTTGATTGATTCTAAGTGGCTTACGTTCCAGGAGCAAAAGCCGAGTGTTGAGCAAAATCCGTTGTCTGGACATACAAGCTCCACGAATGCTCTTATTGAAAAAGGAGGTCCGATTTTAGTTAGGAATATCGATCAAATGAAGAAGCCTATGAGTGAAGTTTTTGAAGCGATTTGTCAGGCTGGATTATTCCAGTATGAGTACAATGCCGAAGATGAATGTGGTTTCCATGCTTGTACCACACATTCCATTGATGAGTGTGGTGAGTTTAAAGATTTTGTGCAAGACTTGATGGATAGACATGTTTTACAAGTTTGTCATCAAAGGAAAGAAGGAGAAGTGTTTACTGGGGAGGAATGGCTTCCACAGAGGCCAAAACCATTAGTCATTCAATTTACTAAAGCAGCCGCTCCCAAGCATTTAGGGCGACAACCTCTTGTGATTCAAACACCATCGCCCTTTGCATATAAGGATAATAAAGTTGTTCCTTGGTCATATGGTGTTAGTATAGTTCAAGGAGAACAAAAAGAAGAATCGGTTGAGCAAGGCAAGACAGCAATCGATAACATCTCTGGAATTGGAGGATGACTAGGAGCGGGCGTCTGTTTGCTCATCCTGACTTGAGGGGTGAAACAAGCTATGGAAAGAATAGAGAAGAAATGGCTATGGAAAAGGCAAAGTCATATTTGAAAGGAATGATTGTGCAAGCTGATTGAGAGACTGAAGAAAAAGGGAGAAATGAGATTACTGATGAGGATGCTTCTGAGTTTCTGAAGTTTATCCAACAGAGTGAATACAAAGTGGTGGATCAGCTGAACCAGATGCCTGCAATGGTGTCTTTGTTGGAATTGTTAATGCATTCGACTGCTCATCGAAAGTTGTTAATGAAGATCTTGAGCGGAGCCCATGTGGAACAAGATCTCTCCTTGGATAAATTTGAAGGAATTGTTAGTCACATCATTGCTAACAATTACTTAACTTTTACCGAGGAAGAAATACCTTCAGAGGGCCAAGGTCATAACAAAGCTCTTCACATTTCTGTTAAGTACATGAATCATTTTATATCACGTGTGCTAGTCGATAACGGTTCTTCTTTGAACATAATACCAAAGAGCACATTGAACAAATTGCATGGTGAAGGGATTCATTTACGTCCTAGCACCATGGTAGTAAGAGCTTTTTATGGTAGTAAAAGAGAGGTCATAGGGGAAGTGGAGCTACAAGTACAAGTCGGTCCATGCACATTCCAATTGTATTCCAAGTAATGGACATATTACCAGCATACAACTGCCTGCTGGGAAGACCTTCGATACACACGGCTAGAGTAGTTCCATCTACTTTGCATCAAAAGCTGAAATTTGTAATTGACGATAAATTGATTATAGTTTCTGGAGAGGAGGACTTGGTAGTATGTGGATCAACATCCACTCCTTATATTGAGGCCACAGAAGAGGCTTTAGAAACCTCATTTCAGGCTCTGGAGATCGTTAGCACAACCTATGTAGAGCCTTTCAAAGTGAATCCATGTCTGTCTAGTGTATCTTCAATGGTGGCCAAGACTATGATGAAAGAAGGGTATAAATATGGTAGTGGCTTGGGAAAAAATAGTACAGGATCTGTGAAGCCACTGAAATTGGTGGAAAACAAAGGGAGGTATGGTTTGGGATACAAACCTACTCATCTAATCAGAGGAGAATCATTGAGGAAAGAGTCGAAAGAAGTCAAGCCAAAGTAGAGGGTCGGGAGCCGAGAAGTAAAGAAATTCCCATGTGTAGCCTGGATCAGAGTTTCTACAACGCCGGTTGGATCAATTTTGATCAAGTGGCAGTTATTGAGCAGAGGCATAGAGATCAGAGCTTCAATCATGTGCACCCTTGTCTTCCTGATGAAGAAATTGGCAATTGGGAATCTGTAGACGTACCTACGGTGTTTAGTAGCGACAAAATGTAATGTTTTTCGGTCAACCCTATTGCTTTGCCCAGAGCTTTAGGGTATTTGTTGTTTTCATGGGCTGGTTTTTAGGATTTGTTGTTTCGTTTTTGCATTCTGAATTTGAATTGTCTCCCTTTGAGAGCGCAATATTGCGCCTTTGCATAATAAAATCGTGTTTCCATTATCTTCTTCACTTTTTCTTTCTTTCCTATTTATTTTCATAAACTTGAATAATGCAGATATGTTGATGAATCTTTTGAAAATAGCAATGTCAATATCTCATACCCTAATTTTACACTCCCCGTCAATAACATGGAACATGATTATGAAGAAGACTGGGAACCCCCTCCTGAATTGTTGAGATTAGTCGAACAAGAAGCAAAAGGGCTAAAACCACATCAAGAGGATGTAGAGGTAATCAATTTAGGGGACGAAAATGAGAAAAGGGAGGTTAAGATAGGCACGAGGATGACGAAAGAAATACAGGGGCAATTGTGTGCTTTGTTAAGAGAATTCAGGGATATTTTTGCTTGGTCTTACCAAGATATGCCTGGATTAGACCCTGACATTGTGCAACATAAATTACCACTCAAGCCAGAATGCCCTCCCATAAAGCAGAAGTTGAGAAGAATGAAACCAGAGCTATCGTTGAAAATAAGGGACGAGGTAGAAAAACAGTTCAATGCCGGATTTTTGGCAGTAGCAAAATACCCTCAATGGGTGGCTAATGTGGTTCTAGTACCAAAGAAGGATGGAAAGGTTCGAATGTGTGTAGATTATCGAGATTTGAATTGTGCTAGTCTGAAAGATGATTTCCCATTACCACACATTGATATCTTGGTGGACAATACAGCTAAGTTTTCATTGTTCTCATTTATGGATGGATTTTCTAGGTACAATCAGATCAAAATGGCACCTGAAGATATAGAAAAGACAACCTTCACCACACTATGGGGTACATTATGTTACAAGGTAATGTCTTTTGGACTTAAGAATGCTGGGGCAACCTATCAGAGGGCCATGGTGACCTTATTCCATGACATGATACACAAAGAGATTGAAGTATACGTCGATGATATGATCGCCAAATCCCGATCTAAAGAAGAACATCTTGTCAACTTGAGGAAATTGTTTGAAAGGCTGAGGAAATTCAAACTCAGGCTGAACCCAACTAAATGTACTTTTGGAGTAAGATCTGGAAAGCTTCTAGGATTCATTGTTAGCCAAAGAGGGATAGAAGTGGATCCGGATAAAGTACGTGCTATTCTGGAAATGCCACATCCTCGTACGGAAAAGGAAGTTCGGAGTTTTCTGGGAAGATTAAATTACATTGCTATATTTATTTCCCAGCTCACCGCCACTTGTGAGCCGATTTTCAAATTGCTGCGAAAGAATCAAGTGGTAGAATGGAATGAAGATTATCAGATAACATTCAATAAAATTAAACAGTATTTAAGAGAACCTCCAATACTGCATTCGCCAGTCCCTGGAAGGCCTCTTATTCTCTATCTGACAGTATTAGATGGATCGATTGGGTTGTGTACTTGGACAGCACGATGAAACTGGTAGAAAGGAGCATGCCATCTATTACTTGAGCAAGAAATTTACCGATTGCGAGCAGAGATACTCCTCTTTGGAACAAACGTGTTGTGCTTTAGCTTGGGCAGCTCACCGACTAAGACAGTACATGTTAAGCCATACGACATGGTTGATATCCAAGATGGATCCGATCAAATACCTCTTTGAAAAACCTGCTATCACGGGAAGAATAACTCGATGACAAATGTTGTTGTCAGAGTATGACATACTTTATGTTACCCAGAAAGCTATCAAAGGTAGTGCCCTAGCTGACTTTCTAGCTCACCAACCAGTGGAAGACTATCAACCAATGTTGCCTGACTTTCCGGATGAGGACATCTCAGCTCTATTTCATGCGGATGAGTATAACCATGAGGTGAACACATGGACTTTATTTTTTGATGGGACTTCTAATGTAATGGGCCATGGCATAGGAGCGGTGCTCATCTCCCTAGAGAATCAGTATATACCTGTGACAACAAGACTGTGTTTCGATTGTACTAACAATATTGCAGAATATGAAGCTTGTGCTATGGGAATTCGAGCGGCCATTGAATATAAAGTTAAGATCTTAGAAGTTTATGGCGATTCAGCTCTGGTTGTCTATCAGATAAAAGGCGAATGAGAGACTAGGGATCAGAAATTGATTCTATATCAGGCATATATCAAGGGATTGATGGAATACTTTGATGATATAAAATTTCATCACATTCCACGAGAAGATAATCAATTGGCTGACGCTCTTGCCACTTTGTCATCCATGTTCAAACTAAACCAAGAAGGAGAGTTGCCTACAATCAAAATGAAGAGTCACGAACATCCGGCTTACTGCAACTTTGTCGAAGAAGAGCTAGATGGCAAGCCTTGGTATTTTGACATTAAACGATACCTCCAAAGTCGAGAATATCCGGAATCAGCCACTGAAAATGACAAGAGAATGTTGAGAAGACTAGCCTCTGGTTTTGTACTAAACGGAGAGGTTCTGTATAAATGGAATCACGATATGGTACTCCTCCGATGTGTGAAGGCAAAAGAAGCCGAGTTGATATTGCAAGTGCATAAAGGAGCTTTTGGAAAGCATATGAATGGCCATTCTACGGCTAGGAAGATATTGAGAGCTGGTTATTTTTGGATGACAATGGAGACTGATTGCTGTAAGCATGTGAGGAAGTGCCAGAAATGTCAAATATACACTGATAATATTAATGTATCACCAACTACACTAAATGTTTTATCCGCACCCTGGCCTTTTTCCATGTGGGGTATAGACGTCATTGGAGCTATTGAACCAAAAGCATCAAATGGACATCGATTCATATTGGTGGCCATTGATTATTTTACCAAGTGGGTGGAAGCTACATCTTATGCCAATGTAACTAGGAAAGTGGTGGTAAAGTTCATAAAAAAGGAGTTGATTTGTAGATATGGAATTCCCGAAAGAATTATCACTGATAATGCCACCAATTTGAATAATCAGATGATGTCAGAGCTATGTGAAGAGTTCAATATTAAGCATCATAATTCTTCTCCTTATTGCCCAAAGATGAATGGAGCGGTCGAAGCGGCTAACAAAAATATAAAGAAAATAATTTAGAAAATGGTGGTAACCTATAAAGATTGGCATGAGATGTTACCGTTTGCCTTGCACGGATATCGTACTTCTGTGAGGACTTCAACGGGAGCAACACCTTTCTCGCTTGTGTATGGGATGGAAGCAGTACTACCATTTGAAATGAAAATACCTTCTCTCAGAGTATTGATGGAGACCAAATTAGAAGAAGCTGAGTGGGTTCAGGCAAGATATGATCAACTCAATCTCATTGATGAGAAGAGGTTAGCCGCTATATGTCATGGGCAATTATACCAAAATAGAATGAAGAAGGCATTTGATAAAACAGTTCGTCCGCGGGAGTTTCGTGAAGGAGATTTGGTGGTTAAAAAGATCATATCTGTTCAAAAGGATCATCGCGGGAAATGGATGCCAAATTATGAAGGTCCCTATGTCGTGAATAAGGTTTTCTCTGGAGGGGCACTAATTCTCACAAGAATGGATGGGAAAGAGTTACCGTTACCGGTCAACTCTGACACAGTTAAAAAGTTTTATGTATAATATGATTCCATAGTCTAGGGAATGCAATATTTTTGGGTATTGAAATTTATGCATTGAAATTGTATCTGCATTATCTTATGATGAAATGAAATTTTCTTTTGAATTCTTTCTTATGCGTTTTGATTGCTAAGTATACACCATGGGTTGTCTATAAGATTTTCTCGAGGTCTGAAGGATGTCGTGGGATGAAAATAAAAATTGCACAATAAATCATATTTATGGTATCATTGAATTTATTGATAAAAATAATAAAAGATTTGACGCAATTTTAAAGCTTGGCATAGAAAATTGATTTCTTTCATAATAGCATATTGGCATGCATGTATTGGATACCCCTTTTGAGACTTCCATCCAAAAGAGAAAGCGATGTGCTTCAGTAACATGTTTGTTGCCCACTAAAACTAAGAGTAAACATCATATTGGGGCAATCAATCAGATTTTTCACGTGGTTATGGATTTCAAGTTCTTTTCTCTAAAGGCATTCAAAAAAAATCAAAATTAAAAGAAAAAGGAAACAAAAGTCCGTTAGATTGAAAACCGCAAAGGGCAATCTAAGCAAAAGATAGGACGATGAAAAAAAAATAAAAAAAATGACAAGTATTTGGAATCGCTGGAATCTGTTGCGGGAGTTAATCTTTCTAAAAATCAAGCAATCATAATTCAAAATGATATATGGCCATGTTCGTTTATCCTGAAACATCAATAAAAATTCCCTTGTACCCTCTTTGAGCCTGAAAAGTAAAAATTTCTTTGAAAAATACCCTAAACAAGGATCATCAACATATTGGAATTCAGTTCAGGATAAGAGATCTATCAAAAAAGGATGCATCAAAAGCTCCCAAGGAAGAAATTGAGAAAGAAAAAAAAAATTCAAAAGGAAAATATGTGTCATCAATTTAAATGAGGATGACTCGCAAATAAAAAGGAAAAAAGATGATCTTAGCAAGAACATGAACTGCTCCGTGCAATACTTGGTTGATGATCTTTGTTATAAAAAAATGATGATAACCGGTAAACAGTTTTTGAGCCTGTATATCTTTTTTCTTCAAAACCTTTTAAACCCTGACCACGTTACAAGCCATGCAAAGTCCATATTGATTGAAGAGTGATTGTCGATGATTTTCCCAGAGAATAACCCTGCAACAGAGGAATGCGGCTGCCAATACAAGTCAAGTTGCAAGAAAAATTCCTTTTGCGGAAAGGATGATACAAATTTGCCGACTAAATAAGAGTGAAATAGTGTCATTAAAACATAAATACTGGGGCAATCCTTTCTTATATGTGTCTTTCCCATATTTTTTTCTTCACCCTAGCCAGAAATATTCTTCGAAATCAGGAACACTTTCATATGATTCAATCAGCATCAGTTCATTGTCCTAAGTATGCAACTTTCTCCACGTAAGTTGCATTACCCCGGTTTCCCACTAAATCTATTTTTACCATCTAACCTAACAAAATTGGCTATCCCTTTGAACCTTAATTTCCCATTTTTCAAAAAAATCAGGGCAACTCTACTGCATTTATGGTCAGCTCTCAAAGAGTGAAAGATTTAAAATGAAGTTACCCCCCATACTTGGGGCAATTCCATTGCCTATTTGAAGTTTAACATTTCTTTACCGTATGTTTGTTCATCCACCCATTCCGACACATATGCATCAAAATGTTAGAACTAATCGTATTAATAATTTTGTGTCAAGCGTTAAGATTTGTGAATGTTTTTCCCAAAATGAAAGTTCAAAGTTTAATCAATGAATTCAATGATTCCATAAAAATATTTGGTTTAAAGAGAGGAGCAAAATAGCAAATCAAAATCCTCAGGCATTAAAAGTAAAAAAATCTCATGTGAGTCAAAATTTCATGCATCAGCATAAAGTCATGCATTCATTCCCTAGTGGAAAAGTCAAAATTGCCAAATATTTAAAACATATATCATGCATTCATAGATGCATTCAAAGCAAAGGCAAATCATAGATTCTCATGCATTCAAACATACATTCATTCAAGGACAAATCATAAAGTGAATTTTAAAAAAAAGTGGTTCATGATCCTCTGATACAAGATCTAGTGAAAATTTATCCCCTGATTCAAAGTTTTGATATGTTGATCCCCTGCAGAAGCAAGGTCACATTTCATTTTGCCACTTGATCCCCTGCAGAAGCAAGGTCTTGGTCATTCTTTACTTTTCGACTCCCTACAGAAGCAAAGTCACAACCATTATTTACTTTTCGATTCCCTGTAGAAGCAAAGTCACAACTCTTCTTTGATATGTTGACCCCCTGCAAAAGCAAGGTCACATTTGATTTTGGCACTTGATCCCCTGCAGAAGCAAGGTCTTGGCCATCCTTTACTTTTCGACTCCCTGTAGAAGCAAAGTCACAACCATTATTTACTTTTCGACTCCCTGCAGAAGCAAAGTCACAACTCATGGTGATCCCCTGCAGAAGCAAGGTCACATTTGATTTTTGTACTTGATCCCTTGCAGAAGCAAGGTCTTAGCCATTATTGGACTTCCTGCAAAAGCAAAGTCACAACTTTTCCTTGAGATGTTGATCCTCTGCAGAAGCAAGATCTCTGTTTTTCTTTTCAGCACATGACGATACCCAAACAAAATCAGTGTCTCTATCTTTACTTGAGTTTTTACTTTGATAAAATGAATTTTTCTCAAATTTTCATATTATCATGTAAAACTTAAGTAAAGAGGGGCAACTGTCAACATTCAATTTTGTCCGGGTAATCTTTTAAATTAAAAATACGATAATAAAATAAAATAAAGAAATAAAAAAAATAAAAAATGAATAAATAATTTTTTTTGAATTTTTCTATTACAAAAAATAATAAAAAAACGAAAATAACCAAAAAATAAAAATAAAATAAAAATAAATAAATTAAAACAACAGAATTTGAAAACAAAATAAAAAAATAATAAATATAAATAATAAAAAAAAACAAGAAAGGAAGACTGCTTTCAAACTGCTTCCTTGATTGGCACGTTCAAGATAAAAAAAATAAAAAATAATAAAAATAATAAAGAATGAGTCAACTCTCCAATTTCTCACTCTCTAACTCCACGTAATGTTTTCTTAAAAAAATAAAAAAAAAAAGAATTGTAAAACTGCTCAAAACAACCCATGTTCTCCACTTCATAAAAATAAAATTAATAATTAATAATAAATTATTACTGTTAGAAAATGACTTAAGTCTCATTCTTGGGTAGATTCATTTGTAATATTATTTTTTTTAAAAAAAATATATAAAATAAGGAGAATGGGTCAAAGAGTGATAACTTCTCTGAACCACCTTGATTTTTCAAAAAAATAATAATAAGTAACAGTAATAAAAATAAAAAAGGGGGTAGATATTAAAGGAAGGAAAAAAGAAAAGGTACGGGTCATTAGTAACACGTATACTGAAAAGAGAAAAAGAGAGAACGGAGAACACGAAAAAGGAAAACGGGAGAAAGAGCATTGAGAATAGGAAAAGAGGAAAGCAGAGAGGAAAGACTAACTGCGAGCACTTGGTATGTTTTCCTTTTGATTATTTCTGAGTTTCACTTTACATTCATACATTCATCTGCATAAATAAAAAGGCTACTACGAAATTATTTCGATGGCATCAACAAGCACACACACCTTACCCTTGAGTCTAATAGACCAAAACCTTAACCATCATTGACGAGATCCAATCTTTCATCTCCGATCAACCTCAAGTGGTTTTGTACAAATGGTTGAGTCGCAATTATATGCTATCGTCCGACAAAGCTAAGAGGGTCCTTCAGGAGTTTGTGCAAAAATCATGAGAATGAGTTGGCGTTAGGGGAGAGTCCCACTGGTGGTTCAGTGACATACGGTTCCGATTCAGGACTTCGTCCTCAATCGGTCCACTCCGCTTTTGCGAAATTTCTTCGTCTCTGACCCTCGCCTTCACCAATTAGAACTCCTTCAAACTCTGCACCATTCAACACGTCATGCTCTCTTCAACTCTCGCCTGATTAGATTCTCCGATGTACTGGTGATCTCTCTCCGCTCGCGATCGATCAAAGACTGAGGTTTAGGGCACAGAGTCCGAAGTCGTGATGTCCATGTCCATGTCGGATTCCGATTCCTCCTCCTATGGCACTGGCTACAAAAGTCTCAAACAAGTTAGCTGCGAGCAATTATTACATGTGTTAGTATTCTCACAATACTAAAGGATTTGATGAAGCCATGCAAGACATGCCTAGCAAGCCAAAGCAAGCAAATGGAAGTGTGTTCTAGGCTTTGTCCTAGTGTGAGTGAGTGTGATTGGTTGTGAAAGAGAACCTATGCACATCTAAGGAGAAATTCATTAGCACATGGTCTAAATGATTTAAATCAAATCATAAAAGGTTTAACTTTGGTTAAGAATAGTTTTAGAAAATAAAGTACTGAACTACTATAAATTGATTTCAGGTTAAGACGAATCAATTTATTCGTGTTTGAGCATAACTGAATTAACTATTTTCTAAAAACTGGTTTTGAGTTCTTATTCTATAATACAATGGGCTTTTCAAGTGTGAAAAACAAGAAAAGGAGTATAGAGAAGAAAAAGAACAAAAAAGAGAAGAGAAATTGCGAAACACAATCTTTTGAAATACATTTTGTGAGAACTACTGTGAGCGAATTACTGTTTCATAATAATCATTTTCGAAAGAGGGTTTTACTTGAAGAATCAATTCTGACTAAGGTGTGCTACTGGGTTTCTTCAAGACTGTGTACAGGCCTTTCTTTCTGCACCAATCAGGGAGTTTTCTCAACCTTTCTTGATCCTGTTTGAATCAAGATTTGTGTTGTATTCATTGTAATTCTGTGATAATAATTGAACAATTGTATTGGTTTGGGCTATAGGAGTTAGCCTGGTGTTTCTGCCAAAATTGATTGGGAGCTGCGAGGAGCAGTTAATCAATTTTGCAGGGTTCTTGATTTCTACAGGGAGTAGGAATTGAGTTAGCTTGGTGTTTCTGCTAAAATTGATTGGGGGCTGCGGGGAGCAGTTGATCAATTTAGCAAGGTTCTTGATTTCTACGGGGAGTAGGAATTGGTTGATTAATTGTATGTGAACAATTAATTGAGTTAGTGGAACTTTCTTTGCAAGTGGTGCAGAGAAGACTGGACGTAGCCCTTTGTGGTGAACCAATATAAAATTGATTGTGTCTC
>Ga0209700_108026_pt1 | contig 14072 bp, 8 predicted proteins | sample SiratroredBW_FD_187528 | JGI IMG/M metagenome (GOLD analysis project Ga0209700, IMG submission 187528) | Root nodule microbial communities of legume samples collected from California, USA - Siratro red BW (SPAdes) (version 2) | ecosystem: Host-associated > Plants > Roots > Nodule | place: USA... | reverse complement strand
CTAAGTTCTAGACCAAGCTTCAAATCTTCATGAATCTTCATGCTTTCCACATAAGATCATAGGTCTTGAACTTCTTCACACATGGTTGGCTTCATCAAATTACTGCAGCAGTCCACTGGTGCTAACAATATATTTCAAATAAATGAATTGATAGAGTGGCCCTAGTTAGTCCTTCTTCTTCATGATATTTTGATTTGAATCTCTTCTACAAAAGTGAATGTAGTTGGCGAAAGCATGGAGGAAGAAGAAGATAGGTATCTCAGTTTTGAGATGGAAAACGAGTTTGAGTCTAGAATGAGGTTGGGCCAACACTACTAGAAGGATTATAGAAGGAAGTCTATGAAGAAGACTAGAGAAAACTTAGGAACAAGTATGAAGAGTCATTTTAATAGAATTTCATTCTCATTTAAATTAAAAATTACATGAGTATGACACTCCTATTTAGAGAGTCATGGATGTCCAAAGCTTATTAGAGAAGATTCAAAAACTAGAATGCTAACCCTAGCTTGTGGCACAAGTTTCTTCTAACCCTACCTTGTCACCCAAGTTACAAAATCTTTTGAAATGTGAGGTTTCCATGTGGCAATTACCAAGCGTACCCTGATCCGAGCTTGACATCCAAGCTAGGTTGTTTACCCTAGCTTGGCACCCAATCTTCAAATTAGACATCCTAAGGTTAGGTTATTTACCCTAATTTATGTATGACCCAAATACAAGGTCCAAATCCTATTTTATTTCTTTACATTTGTACAAAGACAAGAAGAAAAGAAAATGGAAGTTTATAATAATCCACCCTCCATAGGAGAAGAGTCTTTTGACGTCGTTCTACCTCTTCCATTCTTCAGACCATTGCCCTAGTTAAGGGTCCAACTATGGCCTTCTAGATAATCCTTCATCAAGCCCTTCCTTTTGAAAAGGATCTGTCCTCATATCCATATCTTCTTTAACAACCATTCCTACAAAAAAGAGTTAGATCACAAACATTAAAAGCAAGGCGGACTCCATAATCAACAAGGAGATCTAACCTATATACATTGTCATTTATTTTATGGAGGACTTGAAATAGACCATCTCCTCTAGGACCGAGTTTGGATTCCCTCTGAGAGAGAAATCTATCTTTCCTTAAATGCAGATGAGAAGTTATTTTTCCAATTCAATTGATTGATTTTACAGAAGTACATTTCGATCGATTGATTCTGAAAAACAATAAATTATTTTTCATACAGAATAAAAAATCTCGTAAAAACTTATTTTTCAAAACAAATTTATACTTGATTCAATGGAGCTCTTGCATACTTTTAACATGATGAAAGCAAGCAAACAACACACTAATTCTAAGACTCCAATCATACCCAAACTAATTTTCAAACTTGGATTGATTCATCAAATCTTCAAACTTAGATTCTTGCCAACAATGAGAACACCAAACAACCAATAAACATAATGGAAAAGGGTGGATTAAACTTAGAAACTGCTAAGATGCCTCCAAGTCTGACTTTTTATGATCTCTGGCCGGAGATCCCAATCCCTAATGTGAAAGGTTTCTTAAATAGTGTATGTTTTTGGCGCTCGTGCCCGACCCAACAAAGTGACATCGAGAATAATTGGATTCTCTTGCAATTTTTGACCCATTCAGCATCCTGAGCCTGATGCAACTTTCTAAACCCCAACTCAGCTTTCTTAAGCCCTGCTCAGCTTTCCTGAGAGTGATCCAACTTTCATATTCTAATTTTGCCCTTATGTGCTCTTGTGATTCCAATCTTGCTTTTCTTAACCCAAATGCTTCCTATTTATTTATTTGACGAAATTAATATAATTTAGAGTAATATTTATTGAAAAGCTCAAGTAACAACTTATTTATAAAAGAACAATTTATTAATAAAAACATGAGATTTAACAGGTTCCAAGCTTATAAAGATTTAATTTCATTATGAAAAGAAGCTCAAAAAGATCATATGATTTAACTCTATCAGTAAGTTGGCTTGTTGGGTAGGCTGGCTCGAGGAACTAAGTCAATCTAATGTTCTGTTCCCCTCAAAGGTGGTAAACCATGTAGTACTTCTTTGGGAAATAAATCATTAAATTCTTTCAAAATATTTTTCACCTCTAGAGTCAAGTTCATTACTAGTGGCAACAAGTGTCTATCTGTAGTAGAAAAGAAAAAGAGGTTGTTCCATCATAAAAGATTTTATTTTATTTTACTTTGATTATTTTCAAAAATTTTTGTGGAACAACTTTGCTGGAGGAGACAACGGGCTCCAATCTCAGTTTCTTTTTTGTGTTTATTTATTTGTGCGATAGAGGTTTTGGCTTAATTTTCTTCCTCTCTTTTCAGTTTCTAATTTTTTTTTCAAAATTATTTGATCCTCTCTCACTTGTTGAGGTGTGAGAGGATAAATGACAATCTTTTTGTCATTGTGATTAAAACTAATATTGTTGGTGAGGCCATCATGGGGTGTGCGCTTATCTAATAGGCACCACATCATATAAAACATTTTCTTGATAATTATCTATGAAATTGGTATACTTACTTGGTCTCTAACCACTATCCCTCCATCATCTTTGATCGATTGAAGTTTGTAAGGTTTAGGATGCGGTTTAGTGGTTAAAGCCAATTTGTCCCCCAACCTAGACCTACAATAGTTGCAACAAGAACCAGTATACATAATTTAGAGAATATATATTTTCAAAAATTTTGTATCTCTAACTAATATCCACTAGGACATGACTGATCCTTAAAAGCTTAAGGTTGCCAAGGATACTCTCCTTTCTTATTTTATCTGGTAACACTAAAAAAATTGTTCCACCTTCATCTCCCTGTCTAAATATTCTTCTACATTCTCTTTGCCCAAAAATGGAAGAAGGTCAACCTTAGGTTCTTTAAGAAAGGAAGTGTGCCTAAGCATGTTTGATAGTAATCTAGATTGTGATGACGACTATAAGATTCTTCGCTTTGAGAGTAGGATTTTTCTTTATAATAATTTCTTCTTCCATTAGACCCCTCGTTATGTTTACTTTTGATTTTTTTCTAACTTTGAACATATCTCATAAAAGTATCTACTTACCTAAAAATATATAGTTACAATTATAAAAGTAGATTGTTAAATAAAATATATAAATATATGTAACAAATATATTTTATTATAACTTATATAATTTATATTTATTAACATCTACAAATAAAAAGTAATTAGTCAAACTCAATAATAATTAATATGGTTTTATAGTATTCATGTGAATTTAACATATGTTTAACACGAAAGAAAAAATTAAAATTAAAATGTTTAATATGATTAAATATTTTTTATGAGTTTTTTCATGAAAAGTAAAAATTAAAATATATATTTAATAAGTAATTTTGTTTTAAATCTTTTATTATTATGAACATTAGCGGATTGACCTGCCGTGCTCTGTTGTTGGCATGCGTAGATTATAAGTTATACAAAACATACCTAAATGGATCAAGAAAACATAGTTAAATGAGTTAATAGTTTGTATGAGTTAGTAAACCAAAATAGTAAGATGATCCCGTATTATCATTCTTATTTAAATAAATAATTTAGATAAATTAAACTCTTATAACATTTTTATTCTTAATTACTTATTTTATAATAATTACAAGTTCTACTTAATTTTTTTATGTAATTTTCGAATTTTGTAGACAACTAGTTATAAACTTGTATTTTAAGCAAAATTAATATAAAGCAAAGGAACTACAAAATTTTATTGAAATAATCCGATATATTTTTTGGAAGGCCCTTATAAATTGGGGGTTATAATTCCACAATAATTAAAAAATATAATTTTCTTATACCGCCAGAATAGTTTTTTTTTGTCTTAATATTTACTTCGTTGTTGAATGTTCACAGAAGTATGTAATCTTTTGTAAAATCTAAAAATAAATATGGTCAAAATATTACACCTTTTGAATATCTTTTACATATTTTTGAATTTTTAAATTAAACGTGAGCGACGTATTCTTTTGAATTTCAACCTCATCAAAATGATCATATGTAAAGTTTCTTCCAAAATATATACAAGTAACAAGAATACACCTACTTTAATTAAAAAAAACTACATTTTTTTCTAATATTTACAAATCATACGCTTCACTTGTCTTTTTAATTAAAACACTCATTTCTATTATATTTTCAAAAAATAAAAATAGGGTTAATTACATTTTTGTCCTACCATTTATTTACTAATCTTAAAAAAATATGGTTACAATTTTTTAAAGTGAATATTTTATCAATAAAGTGGTCAAATTAAAAAACACTCATATGAATATTTGTTCAACAATATATATTTCTTTCATTAATATGTCACTATAGTCACGTACTATTTTTTAAAATAGTCTATATATAGTGTAAATATTTTTATTGTACTCGCTAATCACAGACCTTTTGGTTTTTTTCTTGATTAGCTTAAATATTCATACATGTTGTGATTTTTTTTAGTTAACAATATTAGTTTTGGGTAAAATAAATATTTTTTTAATATAAAATTAGAAAATAAGCTCTGAAATAAAAATAATAATAACTATTTATTAATTTATTAATTGTTACATTTTGTTTTTCGGCGAGTTATTTCACTAGCGAAACCCATATAAACAAGTTACACATTTGTTTTATTCGATCTACCACGGAGATTCACCCACTATCGCACCACGTATGCTCTTGTCCGCACAGAACAGAAACAAAAGATCAAATAAAAGAAGCATAGTGATATCACATTTGAACAGAAACAAAAGAGGCATAATTTTCAGGGTTCTCTCCTTATACGACGTCGTTTTCTTCTTCTACTGCTGCTTCGATGCTCTGATATCTCTCTCATTCAGGTACTTTTCATCTGCATTTATTTGAGATCTGTTCAATTCTTCACTTCTCCCTTCAATGCTTCCATCTTTTTGTGGTGTTTCACGCGTCTTCATTTACCTATGAATTGCTCCGAAGTTCCGTTCTCAGTCTTTTATGATGCTTTTACAGAAAATTTCTTTATACACTTATTTTCCTTTTGGCTATTTTTTTTTTTTTTTTTTAAATTTTGGAGATTAGACTTTGCTGGCGCACAGAACTGCTGAATCCATATGTAATGCCGATGATTTTGGAGTTTTATATAGGAGAAGTTAATAATTCAACCGAAGGTTGGATGCTTACTACATATTATGTTGAAAAAATATTGTTGATAATCTGGGATGATTAGAGTGTTCTTGTAGCTCGGCCTGCATAGTTGTTATTACTGATCATTTATCTCTACTTGGTTTTCGTTTAGCTAAGCGGTGATTCTGTTGGTTATAGATGTTTGGTATTAGTTTATATTCCCAGCTCCGAATTTTGTTTCCTTTCTGGAATCGAACAAATATTTTATGTTCTTATCCGTATTAGAATTTTGAAGAATAGTTTAGATTGGATTTCCGTTTGTGTTTTGGTGTATTCTAATTGTGAGTTGTGACTCCACAGACTCAAATCTCAAATATTAGGAATATCAATATAAGCCCAGCAAGAAATCTTATTCCTCCCAGCTTTCGACATTACCTATCTTATGATAAAAAATTCTGGAGTTAGTCTACAGTTACACAAGCTGTTCAGAGTATAGACTAAGCCACTGAGACTGAGAATTCAACACATCATTGATTTTTAAATGTAATAAAATAGCTGCAGAGTGCATAAATTTATGCAGAATATATATTTTTTTATTTGATGACCATTGTATTCTATATTTTATTAGCTTAGCATAAGTTAGAGTGTGTAAGCCTATGGAAGACTTTTTACCCTATTACAGTGTTTACACTTTACAGGGTAGGGAGCTGGTTGTTCATGGCTCTTTCCTCTAGACATCCACATCTGTTCAACCATATCAGGACTTTTGTAAATGCAAAGGTCAAATGGGTTCGAGACCCATATCTTGATAATGCAGTCCTGAAAGAGAAAGATCTCAAGCAAATCATTTCTCTTAAAAACCAAATCATTTCATCTCCTTCCAAATCAGTCTCCATGTATACTGCTTCTCATCTAAAAGCTTCCCTCAACCTTCCCACTGCGACTTCCAAATTCATTGACAAATACCATTGTGTCTTCACACAGTTTCAACCTGGTCCTGGTCTTCCTCCAGTTGTCAAACTCACACCTCAAGCCTTTTCCATCCACGGAGAAGAAATGGCTGTTCATAACTCTCCCACTAATCGTGAAGACACTGTTAAGAGGCTCTCAAGGCTTCTAATGCTTGCTGGCATGACAAAATTGCCTCTTTATGTAATTGAGAAGCTAAAGTGGGATATGGGTCTTCCTCATGATTATGTGACGACCCTTTTGGCTGATTACCCTGATTATTTTGATGTTTGTGTTGTGGAAGATCCGTCATCTGGAAAAGAATTGCTTGCTTTAGAGCTTGTTTCATGGAGAAAGGAGCTTTCTGTGTCTGAGTTAGAAAAGAGGACAATGAGCTTGGGTATAAGTGGAGATAAAAGAAAGCATGATATTGCATTTCCCTTAATTTTTCCGAAAGGTTTTGATTTAGTGAAGAGGGTGAAGACTTGGGTTGAGAATTGGCAAACGTTGCCTTACGTTTCTCCATATGAAAATGCTTTTCATCTTGACTCAAGTAGTGACCAAGCAGAGAAATGGATTGTGGCAATATTGCATGAGTTGCTTTCTCTTCTAGTGTCAAAGAAGACAGAAAGAGAAAATTTGCTTTGCTTTGGAGAGTGTTTGGGGTTGGACTTGAGATTTAAGAAGGCTTTGGTTCATCATCCTGGTATATTTTATATTTCGAATAAGATTAGGACTCAGACTGTCGTACTTAGAGAGGCTTACAGTAAGGATTTTTTGGTTAAGAAACATCCATTGGTGGGTATGAGATATTGGTACATTAATCTTATGCACAAAACTTAGGAGCACAATGAGCAAGCTGATTTGGTGGATGATCATGATGTTAACAAACTGATTTGCTGGATGATCATGAAGTTGAAGCTTAGCTGTTGAACCTGAAGTAGTTTCCATTCAAGCTATCCAACACATCAATGAAGTCTTATTTTCAAATATTGACTGTTAAAATGTTTAATTTATGAACTTAATTTCGGTAATGTAAATGCATTTTTTTATTATGTAATGTCTTGTAAATTTATACTAGTTGGCAGTGGCACTAATGGTACTGCAGCTGTCAACAATCACAGCTGGGTGGCGCGGGTGTTTGCCATTCCTTGACATGCTAAAGTTTTATGCGAGTTGCAAGCACAATGATGGCTCATTGTGGTTGTTGGGGTTACAATTTCTGACAGGGACATAATCTCTGTTTTTCCCATGCTGAATTTGGATCCTGTATGGCTGTTGGGGAAGCTTATTTGTTTCCTTCACCCATAGCATACATCTGAAGCATGCTGTGTTTAGTTCCTTGTGTTTAACAGGCATGAAAGGCAAGAAAGATTTCTGATTTAGTTGAAGAAATCCTCACTTTAATTTAAAAAAAAAAAAACTGGAAAACAAATGAGAAAATGTAGAAATTAATCCTAATCACCCAGCTAAAATTCAGCCACCGTGTAGTAGATACTTCCCAACTCTAGTCAATTCATCACAACTTCTGTTGGGAGCTGAGTTGAATTTCCTCTGTTTTAAGGAGCCTGTCCAGCCCTTGTTTGGCAAGGTTCCAAGTTCCAACCCCTACTAGGCCGCCCTATTTGCTACACTTTTGTATTGAAGAGAATGTTTGTCAGGCATGAAAATATTATGTGATTCACTATTCTGAATGCTACAATGGTGACAAAATAACAAAGAAAGTAAATGTCGTGGGTGTAGGCATTGACTGTTGTTGGAGTTTAGGATAAATGATATTGAGTATTCTTAAGAATGTGGAATTTGAACTGAATTCAATTTTATAAAACCGGCTTGTACGGTGAGGTCTGAATGCACTTATATATTATAATTTTACTTTATCTTTAGTCAATGTGGGTTCTTCAACACACTCTCTCATACCAAGAACTAGATATCTGGAGTGTGGGACTAGGGAGGAACTTGATAGTGGGTGACATGAGACCTTACGAGCTTGACTGGGATATGCTCTTAATGACTATGATACCATCTTAAGAAAGTGGAATTTAAACCTAATTCAACCTTATAAAATCTGTTTGTAAGATGATGTTTGTATTTATTTATATACTATAATTTGGTTTTATCTTTAGTGGATGTGGGTTCTTCAACAAGTAAATTATGTAACTTTTGGGATCTTAACTTAAGTACTATTCATTTCTTCTTGCGTTTTCATACAATTATAAGATTGACATTTTAAGCTAGCAAAGCATGCATACGCTGTTGCCACATATTACAAAATAAATAATAATTACACAAAAAAAGAAAGCACATTCATCACATAATCCGCTAGTCATGTTGGAGTGGGCGACTTAGGATTAACCATCAACCAGCCTAATCCTGTCCATTAAAGGCTGGTTTGATTTTATAATTAGTCTGAAATTTGCATGATTCTCACAAGTTTTTTTGATGTATAATTCTTCTTTTTGATGGCCTAACTATATGATTTGTGAATGGAATTTTTTTGCGTTACTTTTGCTAAAGCACCTATCTAAGTTGATTTTGTATTGTATGTGATTCAGGACATAGTTTTTTCATCTTTCGCTTGGTGTTGTAGTCAAGTGAAAGTTATCAGGCATGAAAATATTCAGTGGATGGCAACGTTTTGTTTTTGGAATTCCTTTGTTTTTCCTCATCGCTCATCTGTTTTCTGGTTTGTAATCTCTATTTTTTTTAAGTTTAAATTTATGTGTTTGATTGGAGCATAACAAGTTAACAAGTTAACATGGTTATTTTTAATCAGTCATGGAATTACACAAAAACTCAAAAGTGGGAGAACTGCACAAACAACTGAACAAGAAATTTGATCATCTGATTCTTGGGCCTATTGCTGGACAGGGCTTGTCAAATCGTTTGCAATGCCAAGGTTCTTTTTATCCCTTTACAAAAGTTATTTGATTTATGCTCTTGATTCTTGAAATGTTTTATTGTTCAGAATAATATGATTCAGAATAGGGTTGTGTTATTAGACAGGAGACATACCCAAAGAAACCAATTGGATTTTGCAAGTATAATTTAGAAGAAAGAATAAGAGGGGAGTTTAGTGGGTTTTGGCAGTTAGTTGTGGTTATAAATAACCCTCTTAGTGAAGGGATGAGGAGATCTTTTTGTTTTGTAAAATCAACTTGGATATTCAGTATGAAAGGAGAGTCCTCCTTTCATTACTCTTGTGTGCATTCTGTTGGTTAGTAAACTCAAATGATTCTTTCTTTCTATCTTTTCTGTCAATTTGTTCATTGATTGGCTCTTCAAAAGAATTAATTCCTTTTCTGAAGAAAGAAACCTAACAGTTGTTTCAGAATCTTTGGCTGTATCAAATAGCACTACTGACATAAACCCATCACTCACTGTTATTTGAGAAAATTGTTTTGGATTATTTGAGAATTTTGATTTCCATTGTTCTTTTATTGATTAAATGCATTAAAAAAAAATTCAATTCACAGGAACAAAAGCTCTTACTAGGGCCACTATAGGAGGTTTTGCATTTCCTGACATTTTGACGTCCATAGTTTTCCGTTGATCAGATGCATTTAAAAGTTCTCAATTCACAGGGACAAAAGCTCTTAATAGGACCCATTTTTCTGAAAGCAGATCAGGTGTAGATGGAAGTATCACATTTGTCACTGTCTTTACCATATATAATAGTTCTCTCAATGATATGGACGACAGATCAAACACAATGGTTGGCAATGCTTCATATAATAAGTTTGGCAGGTCCATGGCTTTGTTGAATGTCTTCATTAACTTCATTCAGGTAAATGTTGAGTAAAAGTTGTGGGTTTGTGCCATTGCAAAGAGCATATTACCTTTGATTATTGTGTAAACGGGAAATTCTAACAATAGACTTTGTATTATTGGTTGAAATTTATTAGAAATTTGTGGCTCCTGCTTTTTATTTAATGAGCCCTTTTCATGATTTAGTGGTTTTCAGTAAATTGTAATTGGTATAGGCAGTTTTACAATGGCGCTCTTGTGTATATTCTTTCTTTACTTTTTAGATGTTTAGTTAAAAGTGTGTTGTGATCTTTGTTTTGTTTTGGTGTTTATCAACTCGAAATAGTGGAATATTCTTGTTTTCATGAGTTTTCACCTTTTCCTATCTTGGTACTAGTTTTTCTGACACACATATCCAAATGTCATACATCCTTGTCAACATTTGGCTACTGATAAATTTCAATTCGTAGGCAACATGGATATCTTAAGTGATTGACTAGTCAATAAACCTTTGGTACTGTGTGTATTACAAAGTACAAACGGCACTGGATTTGCAGCATTCATTCATCACAGGCCTTGGAATAAATTCCTCACCATTGGGAAAAATAGAAATGCTATAAGCATGTATTGTACACCTTAGCATGTATTGTATATTATTTGAAATTAAATTGTTTCTATAATAGAAAAGCAGAGATGAGATGACTCGTTAATATCACTAAACTAGTAAAAATGTAGCTGTGATTTTGTCAGAAATATTTACATGTTTTGAAGTAAACTTGCGTAATATCAGAGTATATCTATTCTGAAATATTGGGAAAATATATTAGTTTGTAGATTAGAAAGGTGACGACTTTTTCAGTTTTTTAAGGATTGTGAAGAGGGTGGGCCCTAACACAATGGTAAAGTTGTGCCTTGGTGACCAGTTGGTCGTAGGGTTCAAATCTGGTAACCAACTCTTCGTGTACAATGACCCTGTCTCCCATGCCTTTTGCGTAGCAAGGAGTCTTCAGGCACCTGGTTGTGTTAGCTTTTATTGGAAGGATTGTATTTCTGAATTGCAGTGTACCGTTATTAACCATTGGATTCTGTACTCAAATAAAATCCATCAGTCATTAAAACCACGCTCGTATGTCTCGTCTCTGATATTTATTCTGATCATGAATCAAATTACTATTTTGTTAGTCGCCCAGATTGAACATATTTTGTAACAGGCCCAACGCAAATAACACGTCCTCTAGCTTGAGGGAGAATGTTGAAAGGCCCATGGTAGTATTAGAATGACACATGTTGATATCAGTTGATTATACTTAGGGATTTGATTTTATTATCATTGATTCCTTTTGTATCAACTTAATGTAAATATAAATATAGCTGTGTGTGGTTGGTTTTAGATGTACATTTACCCAATGTTACGGAGGATTCATATTTTTTTGGACCTAGAGCTTGTTTTCTTACAATGATACCAAACAGACATCACTCATTCAACATTTTGCTTAATGTGTGCAGTTGGCAATGCCCCAGAGCAAAGTGATTATTCTCACAGATCCTGTGTCTGACCTCTCAGTGCAAAGAAACAGGGTCTCTCTGTATCCTATACAAGGTGAATATTCACGAGACAAGTTGATGCTCCAAAGGATCAGGTCTTACATTGTAAGATCACATTGCATCCACAGTAGATAGAACATTTGCTGGTGAAAAATAATTTCTCATCACTCATCAGGGACTATATTTAGCTGAATTTTTTTCCTGCTCTCCTGTTATCTGTTTAATTATAATAATCTATACAATAGCTTTCTTTTCCTGCACACAATAATTTGGACCATAGATCAGAGCTCTTTGCTAGTTTTATCTTTGTTACTCTTTATCTGGTATTACGTCTCCTCTATTGAGCTAGTAGTGTTGTTTAATCATTATATAGTGTTTAGAACTTTAAAATTTTAATTCTTTAAACTAAACGACCTTATGTTTTTCTTCTTTAAGACCTTTTTAGAAACAAGGCTCCAGCAACTTTCTCAGAAGCCAAGGGACATCACTCATTACATCTTCACTGATTCTGATATAGCAGTGGTTGATGATTTAGGGCAAGTTTTTCGTGACCATCCTAATTTTCATCTGGCTCTGACCTTTAGGAACAATAAGGCTCAACCTTTGAATTCAGGATTCATTGCAGTTAAGGGTACCCCGGAAGCAATTTTAAGGTGATGATCTGTACTATGTGTAGTTTTGGTTTAACTGCAGTTGTCGCATGCTACAAAAAATTAAAAACTAAGGCAATGATTGTCCATCCCATTTAAAACCTGCAAATGGAAAATGCAAATGATATGATTGTAACACTATCTTGCATATATACCATGCAATCCCTCTGATATGCTTCTTTGATCATTTGCAAGCTTTTTGCCCATTTTCTTGATTTATCCCACATAGTTTTTGATAAATAATTTTTTAATTTAATTTGATAATCCATGCAGGGCAAAGCTTTTCCTACAAGAGGTCTTGAAAGTTTACAGTACAAAATACAGAAATGCTTCTCGTATGCTTGGTGATCAGTTAGCTCTTGCTTGGGTTGTAATGTCGAAACCTCATTTTGACCCCAGAAGGTTTTCCAAAGCGCTTGCTTTCTCAGAAGATATTGGGGGTACTTCGGTATTGTTCTTACCTTGTTCTCTGTACAATTGGACCCCACCAGAGGGTGCTGGTCAATTTCATGGCATGCCATTGGATGTCAAGGTATAATGAAGATTTACAACACAAGGATTTCTGTTTGGTTCTCATCTGAATGCTTGAGTTATATTTTTGGAAATTATATATACATATATATATATATATATATATACATATATATACATATATATATATATATATATATATATATATATATATATATATATATATATATATATATATATATATATATATATATATATATATATATATATATACATATATATGTGTGTATGCATGTATGTATTATATGATTAGTTTTTGAACGTTTATTATACACTTACAACAGCAAGTATTCTGTCTGAATGCTTGAAGATACATTTTGGGAAATATTAAAGATAATACACTGCACTGTCCTTTTTGTTTTAATTCCTGGTTTGTTTTCGGATGCAGGTTGTTCATTTTAAAGGATCAAGAAAACGCCTAATGCTTGAATCTTGGGATTTTTATTCCTCGTCTCAGGATATTTCAGACATGTTATGTCTCATTTTGGGAAGTGGAAGAACCAAATATGATTTTTGAATACGGCAGTCCAGAAGGTTCACATATCATATGCAGCGACTTGTGGCATTGAAGGCTCCAAATCCTAGTGCCGAAAATTCAGCCTTACCCTCTTATTAATAGGCAATAGGGTACTGACAGGTGCAACGTAAAGGACAGGAATCGGACCTGTAAATGACTTGATTTATTCATTCTTCTGATTGGGAAAGTGCTTATTGGAAGGAGCACTTTTTCTTCTCGATGGCCATATCAAGAGCATGTGGAGTGAGATATTATTACTTTGAAATGCTAGAGTGGTGTATCCGTTCTTGTGCAGTCTGAAAAGATATTTAAAGAGCCTGGATTGATTCCAAATTACCCAGCTGGTCGGATTTGATTGAACTACACTTAACGCAGTTGAACCACCTATTCATGGGTGAAATCACAATGAATGTTGCTTGTTTCCATGAGCATGTGAAATTTCAAGTGCTATCACAACTGATGGATTAGTATATTTACTGACAACATAATATTATTATTATTATTATTATTATTATTATTATTATTATTATTATTATTCTTGGTGGTATTTACTATTATTATTGTTGTTTTTCATTTCTATGGACAGATAGTGAACTTTCATTATACAACCACCAGACCAAAAAAACCAGTCTGGCTTTGCTTATAGTTCACAAAGTTAACTAATAGTTATTATTTGGAATGAAATGCCACGAAGCGGTACATGTAATTGTGGCTAGGAAACCACAAACTGCATAGCAAATTGGTGCATTGATGGGCTTGATGTTGGATTATAAGTTGAGCATGACAGTGCTAGGGGAAAATATGTTTTTGACAAAAATACTATTGAGGAAAATATGTTTTCCATGACTGTTGTATACCATAGAAATGTAATTTTACTGTGTTATTAGAATGTGACTTTGCAATACATTAGAGATATGGCTAAGGCTGTGTTTCAAAATTTGGTTTCAAGCTGCCGGTCTCATTTGCCCAGTGACTATATATATATATATATATATATATATATATATATATATATGAGAGAGAGAGAGAGATATA
>Ga0209700_108024_pt1 | contig 14077 bp, 6 predicted proteins | sample SiratroredBW_FD_187528 | JGI IMG/M metagenome (GOLD analysis project Ga0209700, IMG submission 187528) | Root nodule microbial communities of legume samples collected from California, USA - Siratro red BW (SPAdes) (version 2) | ecosystem: Host-associated > Plants > Roots > Nodule | place: USA... | reverse complement strand
GCAGCTGATGATTGTGTGTCCTGCGGATAACACAATTGTTTGGTTATGTTCGTTGCATAAGAAGCCATCGAACGAAATGAAACAAATTGTACAAAGGTATCATTTAATTAACTTTAATTAATATATGAACTGAAAATGAATTAAATTTGGTTTCTGGAACTGTTTGCAGGTTGGGTAGTAGCTAATTTAATCTGTTTCTTTAAAAAAAAAACACACACACACAACGTCGGTTAAGGTAAAAAACGACGTTGTGAAGGACTCACCACGTCGGTTTTGGTTTTCTTAACCGACGTAGTGAGTTCACGTCGGCTGTTAAACCGACGTCTGATTCAACGTCTCTTAGGTCAACGTCGAGTCGAAAACCGACGAAAAAAGCCTCTTAGAACCGACGAGGAAGGCTATTTTTCTACTAGTGATGTCAACTCTAAATGCTACCTCAACAGTTGGCATATGATTATATATCACGTGTTGTTCTCAAAGTAAAATTATTATTTTTTATTAACAATAAATAATTTTTATAGGTCAGAGAAAAAAAGAGTTGTCTCAACCCATATCCAAAGATATAAAAAGAACAAGAAATAAGAAAACACCTAATAAACCTAATTGTCAAACAATTTCATATACTAGACAACCCCTTTCTTATTTTAGAGGATGTGCTAATTGAGCCTTGCTAAAACTTCTATATGGTCCCAATCAAAAATACTAATTCAACCTCCTTTCTTTGATCCTTATTGTCTTGTTATTTGACTGTTTTATGTCCTTATCACTCCACATAAGCTAGTTTCCAAATAGTAGTTGGTTTTTGCTCTCTCTTCCCTTTCATTTCTCATATAAATTCTCAAAAGTCTTCAACCACCATTTGGGAATAGCATTAAAGATACATTGAGAGATAGGATGCTAGTACTTGCAACAAAACGAGGACAGGTTGAAACGCATGACTAACAAATATATCAGTGGTAGTAGATGAAATCACTTAGTGAAGAAAACCATTCATTAAGAGTTGTAGATCCTACATATTTGAAGTTGGTGCCTTAAGGAGATATAATTTATGTTTCCTTCTTCCATTAAACTATTCTGCACCATTGCATAACAACCATATTGACTTTTGCTGCTTTGCAGTTTATGCATTGCCTCATTACAGGTTTTTAGTCTCGAGCTGCATAAACCTCTTGTGCACATGACAAATAGTAGGTTGGTCAACCGTTTACTATGGAAAATGTACTTGTAGCGTCATAACTCATAGAAGAACAAATAAGCAGTACTTTAGTAGCATATACATATATTAGTCCTAATCAGGTTTTTACGGTTACATTTCTCTGCATCTTATTGTTATTGCACTTAGTGTATCTAATTCATGTGCCCAAACTACCCATGTGCCAAAATCTCATTCTATTAAATCTAACAAACCATCCATAGATATACCTCACCAATGCTAAACTCTCAGGATTTTATTCACAGCGCTAGACAGATACACCAATCTAAATAGTTGAACTCGTATTTGGTACCTTGTTTGTGATCCATAATCATGCCTTAACTTGTGTTGAATTGAATATCTCCTCAAAATATTTTATCTCATTCCTACAAATGGTATTGTTGTGTCCAAATATACCATACTATAGCTATTCACACACACCTCCATTGATCATTACCCTTGTTTGATGTCCCAGATAGCGTAAATTGTACTTAGTGGTTTTTTTCTTTCTGTGGTGATTCTAACCCATTGATCACATAACTTCCAAATCTTTCATATCTTTTATGTAGTTATGAATTCAAAAAAATAGATGTTAAACTGACTTCACTACTTTTACACGTGACACACTCTCGATTACTCACAAGACAAGCACATGGTGATGACCAACAAAATGCAACATTAACGGTAGAAGGTTTCAAATGGCAAAGAGTTTCAGATGAATTTGGATTTCAGAATGTTCAATTAGAAACAAGGTTTGCTTGTGTTTAGGAAAAAGGTTTTCAAATGGCAAATTCAATTGGGAATAACTTTTGCTTGTGTTTAGGAAAAAAGAATTCAAAGGACACAAATACATTTGCTCACCTTATCTACTGAATTCCATTTGCTTTATTAATCTTATCGATACAATTATTCATCGATAATTCATGACAATATATTACAGACAGAATTTTTGACGACCTATATATTCTTAAAATAATTTTTTTTTTTTCATTTGTCTCAATGTGCCAACTTTATTGACATTTAACATAAAATTTCTATCAAATATATGATTAGGTCTTATCGATGAAAATATTCATCAATAATATTAAACTTACATACTATTCCATATCCATTGACAATAATCCATCATTAAATATTTACTAGTAGATTTTATTCCGTCAATAATCAATTGTAAATAATACATAATTTTCTTGTAGTATATCATAACATGTAAGAATATAATCAAAGGGCCACCAAAATATACTTTTTAGAAAAAAGTAAAACAAATTGCCAAGCAACCTTCTTTCCTCACTTTATATGCAACTTTTTTTGATTCTTAATTATGTGTACGTAATATATACACAAAATTGTACCCATGTGCCGAAAGTAAATCACTCTTATATTCCCTAAGGTAAATATGGTTATTTATGATGCCTTTTCAATAACAATCTTCTAATAATTACTTTTGAAAAGAAGTGGTAGCAAAAGTTTAAAATTTTGATGGTCATAAAGAAAATTATCATCAAAAAAAGGTGGTGACAATCTTATAACTAATTTAATGTTAGAATAATGGACTTTTGACAATGATTCTTAGTTAGTTGTCCTTATAAATACAGAAACAATGATAATTATATCATCGACAAAGTAACAATAACAATTTTGGAATTAATTTAATATTGAAATAACAATTCTTTTATGGCTAATCTAGGTCAATCGTAATCGTATGTAGAAAGGATGACAATTATATAAGTAATCATTTTCGAAAGTCATAATATATCGTATGTAGAAAGAATGAAAATTATATAAGTTTTTTTTTAACAGCAAAATATAAATAAAATAAAACAAAACACTTCAGGGGTGTTCCAACCCTTATACAAGTTAGGACAACTTGAGAACAAGAGTCTCAGTGCCCAAATCTCAATAAAATTCCAAACTACAGAGGACAAAGAACAAGTACAAAGCAAGAGCAACTAACAAAACTGTAAGCAACCCAACTAAGTGCACTAACGATCAAATGACAAATACATTAAGCACTCTCCCACACTGTCAATATGATTTGTTGTGGGTGTACCTTGCTACGTCTTGACTCTCCATTCCCTTTCATCAGTCTTCACCTGTAATAAGTCCATACACCTCCATAAAAGCACCTTGCAACCTCGTCACTGTGGTTTCGTTGTACTACGACCCTGTAATGCCCAAGATCCTCAATCCTCGCTTCACATATCTGCGAAACACAGAAACACTAGACAATGTCCATATCCCGTAGATTAATCCCCACCCAACTCCTCAAGCACTGAGCCATAGGCTATACTATAGTGTCTATGCACTTGATAGGGGAAAAGTGTCAATCCGAGTAAGAGAATGTAATGCCCTTAAACTTGTGCTTAAGCCATAACCAACCTTTTAGTTGTGCCAAAGTGAATATTTCTATAGCATCAACTATCCCCTGTTAAAAACCACCTTATTCCTATGGTTCCACAACTCGGTCGTAATGGCTACCCACATTATTCTCCATGCAATATTACCACAATGTCACAAGTGCATTAGACAAAAACTCAGGAAATGGATATTAATGGATTTATGTCTTACAGTAATGTTTCCAACCCACCTATCACATAGATCCTAGACTTTCTGAGCTACCTTACACTCGACGAACAAGTGTTGGCCAGTTTCATCACATTCAAGACACAATAGGCAAGACAAGTTGGCCATCTGCAAATCCCTTTTAGCTAAGTTATATTTGGTTGGTAATCTATCCAACAATAGCCTCCATACACATACCGCCGCTGATGGCGTGATCTTAAGGGACCATAACATCTTGAATACCTCAGATGTCTGCATTAAGTCCTCCTTAATTAGCACACTGTATCCAGATTTGACTGTATACTCTTGTTGGTCGTTATCTACCCACACCAATCTATCCTGACCACCTACACGCCATTGAACTCTTGAAATCGTGGCCAACAATAATTCTTCTTCATGCTTTTCCCATACAAACATTTCCCTTCGCCAACCTAAATTCCATTTAGGGCACCCTTCACTCGTAATTTGCTTCCGTTGTATAAGGTCCCCGACTTTACTATCTAAACATTGGGATAAGGAAAAAAGCCTAGGAAACTTTTCTTTCAACACCTGACCTTCCAACTACCTATCTTCCCAAAAATTAACACTCCCCCCATCCCCTAAAAGCCACTGACATCTACAGTCGAACCAATTACCAGATTCACCCTCATCAAAGATCCTACAAACATCTTGCCACCATGCGGATTGCCTCCTATGGACCAGGGTAGCATCCATTTTTCTCCCATTACCATACCTAGCATGGAGGACTTCACTCCACATACCCTCCTCCAATCTCATATATAATTAATAAATTTTTTATATTATATCAATGAAATAAGAACATTTTTTCTTACCATTGTCATCATATCGTTTGACCTTTAATAATGATAATTCTTAAACTATTGTTATAAATTATTTGCATCACTATAAATTAATTTTAACTGTTATTAAAAATCTATTTCTTTTTCGTAATGATCTTTCTACCATTCATTTCTTCTTATTTTTTTCAATAAAGGGCAACCAATGTCCATGTCAAAGAACAAAAGAAAGAAACCTAAATATTTTATGTTGTAAATTTCTCATTTTAGTGCAATTTTATTAAAAAAAATTTCAAAATGAAAGACAACCAATGTCTATGACAAAGAACAAAAGAAAGAAACCTAAATAAAAATGAGGTAAATTTCTTATTTTGATGTAATTTTATTAAAAATTTTTCAGAATAGGCAAAATTTTTTCATTTACATAAATGGATAAGTCATGTCAAATGGACACGACTTCATCATAAAAAAAGTCATGCCACTAGGTACAATTTTGGTTTGTTAAAATAGAAAGCCATACCACTAGGTACAATTTTGGTTTGTTGAAGTAGAAGTCGTGCATGGCAAGCATGACTTTTGTACAAAGTTGAAGTCATGCATGACAAACACGACTTTAGTATGAAGTGCATTGCACTGAAGTCTCGTGTTAGAGTGCCACAACCTCTATTTGATAATTACTTTTAAATTTTTTTATTATTTTATTATTTTTTTCCCTATGAATCATTTTGTAAAATTGACTAAAAATGACTATAAATTTATTTTTTATCCAATTCTTTTAGTAGTAACTCTTTTTACTGTATATTTGATAGTGGAGTCTTTACATTATACAGAATTAGCATAGATTTTGATTTGTCAAAATTAAGTGGGAAAAAACTTCAAATAATCATAATTTTTGACAAAGAACTCGGATCAAAACACACTAAAAATGAAAGTTACTCAAAATAAAGTAAGAAATGTGTTGGGCAGTCTCGAAGTGATTAGAGGTTCATAATTTTCAAAAAAAAATATTGTTTACTAATAGGTTTTTATTTTTTTAGTACTTTTAGGCATTTTTTTTGTATTTTAGACTTAATTCACATATCTACACTTGTCAAAAAATTCTAAAAATTTTTGTGGTGTTTTCTTGTATGAATTACTGATTTATCAAACTATTACATCTTACATATTTCATACTTCCAATTACAAATTCTTCATTTTGTAACATATTATTATCCAAGTCATAATTTCAAAATATATAAAAAAAATAACAAAAATGCTTACCGAAATAGAAGTCGTGATACCTAACACAACTTTATTACAATGTACTTCATACTAAAATTGTACTTGTCATTCATGATTTCAACTTTATACAAAAGTCATGTTTCTTATGCATAACTTCTCTTTCAACGATCCAAACTCGTATATAGGTGACACTAATTATACTCATTTTACAATTTATTCATTTGACACAATTTATTCATTTTACGTAAAGAAATTTTTTTTGCCCATTCTGAAAATTTTCAATAAAATTACACCAAGAATAGAAAATTTACCTAACAATGTCTTGTTTATTAAACTTTAATGTGAGGTATCTTGTAATTCAAGGTTGCAACTTTCTCATATATATATATATATATATATATATATATATATATATAATATAATATAATAAGAGTTAAGTATCGGACGATCCTATCCTTTAATCAGTAAAATGCATCTACTGCATAACCTTTAATCAGTAGACCACATCTCCAACAAACCACCAAAAACATCATCCTAAAAAGAGCTTAATGTAACAACATTTACAAAGTTAATCCTAGATCCTTTACTTTTATACATATCTTTCTCCTTTCATTATCTTATTTCCTTGAAAAATTCCATATCTTTCTATCACTTTATCTGTCTTTCTAGCTGTCTTCATTCCACTCCAATCCAACTGAATCCCCGGCTACCCTGAAATTGTTGTGTCAAAATTTTTATCATCGCTCTTGAATAATAAACAAAGTTACTGGTAAAGGAAAATGTGAAAGGAAAAACGTACCAGCTTGGTTTGGTGGCAAATAGTAAAAGGTAATAAAAAAAAAAAAAAAAAAACCTACAAATTCTGAGAACACTTTGAATAATCGATCTGTACAAGCATAAAAGACTTTCAAAACTAACAACAACTGGAAAAGAGATAGAAGTTTCAATTCAATATAATAACACTTGTTGTATGTCTTCAAGTTCATTACTGATTCACATAACGAGGGTATGTATGTACTCCTGAAGATTGGTGTGGACAAAGAATAATGTTGCTTCTTGGATTCAATTCATATACGTACCACACAGTGTGATAAGTAACAATCATTTCACTCGAAAGAAATTGGTGACTGCAATACGTGCATGAGGGTGCAACTTTTGAAAGAAAAATCGACCCATTAGAATCTGATCACGAGGCCATTGATTTTGCCAATGGCATTTGACTCTCGTGTGAAGCAACAGATAGTGACCTATCTATACCATTAACATTTGCTTTAGCACGTGCTTCCCCGTGAGCAATTGCTCCATCACCACTACCACCAACTTTTAATCCCTCTCTTTCAACGTCAAAATCAATTCTACATCCACAACACCGTGAGAATATTCGGTACAAGAAGGTGAGTAACCAAAAAGCCCACGGTAGAGAAACCAACATGAACCCTAAAACGAGGACCCAAGAGGGAACTTTTGACTCAGGAAGAACCATGTATTCTACAAGGCACCCTCCTCCAACGAGGACACACGTGAACAAAGTAGACGCAGTGACCCATATCAACGTGCGTCCAGAACTACGATCAGGCGCCGCAGGCATTTGTTTCTTTCTCAGCACAAGTGGGGAATGTGATCAAACAGGTGAAGTTTTCTTCTTTTTCATCTTCTACCAATGGGTTTAACTTTTTATGCAAGATAAAAGGGGTGATGTCATGAGGAGGTTTTGTTTGGAAATGGGTTGACTTTCTAGATTTTTTCTTTTTGGTGTATGTGTATGAGTTGTGAAAAAAGATCATCAAATGGGGTTTTTCGATCAAACGGGTTCAGAAGTTTTTCTTCTAAAACGTGATTAATGGAAAAACAACTTAACACGCACACAGCGTGAATTTGATGCATATGTGAGGGATTCTGTTGTGAATTAACCATCTGCATGCAATGTTATGTAACGGCGTGTTTGGTTGTAAGGGACGTGGATCCAGTGAGAGAAGTAAACGGAGTTTGGGTTGTTTCAATTTGCAAAGATCTTTTCTTAGAAATCAATTATAACTCAAATACCATTCCATGTTTTGAGTAATTATATTTTTACAACCTTTATTTTATATTCATTATATATGTATATAGACAATCTTCTTATAATAATATAACATTTAAAAATTATCTTATTAATTTAAATATTTATGTTATTACAATTATACTCAAGTAGTCGTATATAGTAGTTGAATATAAAATAAAGATTGTCAAAATATCTTTATAATAAGTTAATTTTTCATTTTTTTCGGATTATTTTTAATTTTTAAAATAATTAAAGTAAAAGAAATAAGAGTAAGATAGAAGATGCTGTAAAAAAAAGTAAAATAGAAGTTTTAATAAGGTTAGAAAAAAGTTTCTCATCTTTTTAAGGAAATACAAACTTTTAGCCGTCAGAATAAAAACTGTATAGGAGAAGGTGACTTTTTTAATAACCATTTTATTGAATAATATTTTAATTTCATATAATCATAAATAAAACAAAATGTTTTCAATGTTTTTTAAAATGGGCACTATAGGATACTTTATTTAAGGTTGGATTGGTTTAACTAGTCAAATATATATCAATAAAATAATATCTACAATTAAATAGTGCATCAAAAAGTATGAATAATGACTTGTTTTTTCTTATGAATTAATTTAAAAGTGATAATTAAATTTAAGGTGAGAATCGAATTTTGAGATCAACCGGCCTTTAATTTTGCTATTATAGTTTGGAGTTACGGTTAATGTTTTCATTTCTTACATTATTTATCTTTCTCTCTCCCTTTTGTGTTTATTTATCTTTCTCTCTCCCTTTTGTGTTTTGTCGCTGAGTTTCTCTAGTTCATTTTCTGCTCTTCTCACTCTTGTTTATTTGGTTGGTTCTTTCGTTGCTTTCATCTATTTTCTTCAACATTTTTGACATAGGTGATTTGATAACTTTTTACGTTGCAGGTTTTTGAGGACGTTATATGTTTGATGCATGATCTTTTTTCCACCATGAATCCTTGGTTCGACGCCTTTTACCAATTCTTGTTACAAGAGTTGAGAAATTTTGTAAATTTAATTAAAAATAGTTATAAATTTGTTCTTTATCCAATTTTTTCATCAGCTACTTGATTTAGCCTATATCTGATGGTAGAGTTCTTATGTTGTGTAGATTTATCATAGATTTTGAGTTGCAAAAAATTAGGACGAAAAAACTTTAAACGGTCATAACTTTTGACATAGAACTCTATTGAGACACTCTAAAAGTGAAAGTTTCTCAAAATGGTATAACGAATATCGTGGGCAATACTCGAAGGGCATTCAAAAAATTCCATCGTTTAGTATTCCTCTTTCATTTTTTTTAGTATTTTTACATTTTTTTTATTTCACATGTCTATACTTATAAAAAAAATTTAAAAATTATTGTGGTGTTTCCTTGTATGAATTAAAGATTTATCAAAGAATTTCGAAAAATTTAGAATTTTTTTTAAATAGAGTTGTATCAGGCAACCGCTGTAGTATCCCTCTATTACGGCGATTGCCTGATACAACCGTCGTAGTATCCCTCTATTATGGCAGTTTTCTGATACAACCGCCGTAATATCTCCTCCCTAGGCGAAATTATCTTTATTTGGATAATCTGGTAGATTTCTTACAGTTGTTTTTAAGGAACCACAGTGGTATCTCATATATATTACAACGGTTAATCGCTATAGTATGTCAAACACTTTCTACAGCGGTGAAATCTATAACAGTACTGGAACCGCTGTTGTATGCCCTCCAGAACTGCGGTAAAATGTGATTTTTGTACTAGTGCTCCCAAGTTTTGTTTCTAAACATCTTTTATGGGACAAGTTCTGCTTTTACTCATACGATAGGTACATATGAAAGAAAAACACGAAATGAGTGAGGTCTTTATAAGCTTTAAATATTAATCTTAATAAACCTAACAAACAATACAAATAATGGCATATGATTACAACCACAAGAATTACTCTCACTTGATCAGACATATAGATTTATATACCACTTTTGATAATCAAACTTAAACATCAAAAATTATTTTGAGAAGTGATTAGGTAGTTGAGTATTTCTTATCAAAACATTGGCACAATCATAATCCTTTTTCTCGAGAATTATAATCATCTGTCAATAAAAGAGATATATAATCACTACCTAACATTGGTGATGTTGAACGAGTATCGAATATTACCAAATTTGGCTTGTGAAATATCCTAGTCCAGGGTGGCATTCTAAACTATCCACATATTCACCTACTTGAAATACTTCCTTAGACCCCACCTGGTCCATGCCTTTCATGTCACAGTGCATCAAACAGTGATTTCCTAAATACATATACTCGTACATTAATCTGGTCTCAACTCTTTGAAATCTAGGACTCTTTCACAACGTGACATTTTCATGAAGAATCACATAATACAGTAACCTTCAAGTTATATCATATTTATCTCAATTCATAAATTATACACAACATTCAAATAGATACAACCAATAAATAATAACAGAGCATACAGGTAACTTTCTTTTATCCAAATAAAAAATACATACTTTTATTTTATATGTATTTATATATTGAAAATGATATTTAAATTGTTATAAAATAGAATAAAATAAAAATTAAAGTAAGAACTTTAAATAAATATATTTTTTTATAACATTTGAGATAACTTAAATAAAATAAACAGAATTGGTGCGTAATTGGAGATAAATAAAATAAACTTAACTAGAGATAAAATAAATAAATAAAATAAATAGAATCGGTGCAAAACTGAATATAAAAAATAAAACAAATAAGATCATTGTAAAAATGAAGATAAAATAATTAAAATGAATAGGATTAGTGTGTAACTATAAATAAAGTAGATAAAATAAATAGAATCAATGCATAATTAGAGATAAAATAAATAGAACCAATGAATAACTCGAGATAAAATAAATTAAAATCTTTAAAATATTATAAAAGATTGCTCCGAAATCTTTCTATCATTCTTTCTTTCTTCTTTTCTCTCTCTTTCTCTCCCTTCCTTTCCTTCTCCTCCCCCTGGCCCCTCCTATTTTTTTAATTTTTATTTTTATTTATTTTTTTATTTTTTTCATATTTTTTTTTTGTTTTTTACAATTCTTATTATTACTATTATTTTAAATATATAAAGTTATAATACATTTTTTTGTAATTATTATTATTTTCATTTAATTAAGATATTTCTTAAAAACTATTTACTTTATGTTTTAATGTTCATACTTTATCTATTTAGAATACAAAATATTGTTAAAGTAAGAATTTAATCACATAAATCAAAACATAAAATTTTCTACTACTTATTTTAGAATTAGGATAAAATAATTATTATAACTATTTAAAATATATTGATTTTAAATAGGAATGTTACACTAATTTGATATAGTATGCTATATAAATCAATTTTATAAGTCAAAAAACCCAATAACATGGTACATATATGTGTATGAGTTATGGACACCTATAAAACATTTGGAGCAAAGAAAACAATAAAAAGATTGTCACACAAGTGTGCAGTCTGCCCTTAAAACATATAAAATTTCAAACATATAAAATTTCACAGTCTCCCTATCCTACAATCCACAACGATGTTTGCTACTTAGCACTTTCCATCATCCTTTCATAAATGGTGGACATTTGGAATGACAAATGAGTCACTTGCTCAGTTGCAATAACTTCACTAATACTCTGTATTCACATTCCTACGGAAATAGATTCAAAATAAGATAATCAAGAAGTTTTTCTGCAATAAACAATTTTCATAAATCATCATAGAAAATTCTTACTTTATATGACAATGCACGGAATGAGTGTGTAAATATTGTGTAAAATTCACCTTGAACATATATCAATGCAAAAAAATACATTTAGGCATGATAGAGACTTCTCTCTTTATAATCTGCCAAACATAGTACACACTGTTGACACCACTTCTTATAGAAGCTTAAAGGCAAGAGTTCTTAACAATAAAAAACAATAAATATTTTTTTGTTGACTACTAATCAACATCAGTATTTAAGAAAATGTTAACATCTGAAAATAGAATGAACAATAAAAATACATTGTATATTAAAGCTAGAACCGAATCTATACAAAGACATTTTTCCAAATCCAAATTACATGTTAACATTTAAGACCTAGGATTCTAGCAATTTCCATAAATTTCAAGTGTAAAACACTATAACGTGTAAGCATAAAAACTATCAAAGAAAATTTAAGGGTAAATAAGAACAACATTATCAAAATAAGCAAGATAAATCAAGCACATGCATAACAAATGAAAAATGTCTGAAAACAATCTAAAATGTTAAGAAACGAAAGAAATATTTGTCATATAAAGTTGCTTCAAGGTCCAAACAGCAAACCTAAAATTTCACTCAATAAGAATTGCTTCACAAAACAGTTAATAAAATTTAACTATATAAGTAATAGATAACATGACATTATTAACTCACTTTTCAGTCTTTTTTATTTTGAGATGAGATGAAAAGGGTGGAAAAATAACGTGACATTATTAAAATTACTCTATTAACTTTAACTTTGACACAACAGTAATATTATTTCGGTCATTATTATTAATGTTATAGTATTATTAACAAGTGAAAATTGAATCAACTCTCATATATAAATATACAGAGGAAGTTATTTCTACTAGATCCGAACAATTTTTTTATTAAAATATAATAATAATAATAATAATTATTATTATTATTATTATTATTAAATAATAACAATATTAGGTTTTCAAGTGTAAGTCTAAGTTTCACATTAAATAGAAATGAAAAAGTTGAGCAACATATAACAAATAAGACCCACAAACCTAATGCCTTAAGATTGTGGGTTGAAGGTGACGTCAATTTCTTGTGTGGGTCAGTGTGACACTGACTAGCTCAGACGAGTACATTTTAAAGTCTTCCTGACGGAGGTTTTAGGCAAGTATGTCCCGCTTAAGTGTGTAAACGGCAGAACTCTCAGTTGAGGGGGAGATTGTTAGGTATCCAAGTGTGAGTCTGAGTCCCTTGTTGAGTATAAATGAGAAAGTTGAGTAACATATAAGAAAGAAGACCCACAAACCTAATATTTTAAGGTTTTGGATTAAAGATGGTGTCATTTCTTTGTATGGTTGGACTCTTGTCTTATTCTTGTTTGTCTCTCCAATATTTCTTTCCTCTATTTTTCCAGCAAGTAGTATGGGAGAGGGTCATTTAATGTAGAAGAGAAATTTTTACTATAAGGGGAGAGATTGTTAATGTCTTAAAGTGTTTCTCTCATGAGATTTTCTCGACAAATAATCATAATAATATTAACAATAATAGTATTAATAATGCTAACAGTAATAATTTAAAGAAATTTGTGTATAAAATTTGGATATAATATATAAAATTTTGTATATAAACATTTAGATATAATTTTGTACGTAAAAATCTGTATATATAATAATCTGAATATAAATTTGTATGCATTGTTAATTTTATATATAGATATAAATCTATATAAAAAAAAATTGTATATAAAGTGGGTTTTACATATTGAAACAAATATATATTAAAAATTTATATATAATATTAATTTTATATACAGATAGGATTTTTATTCATATTTAAATCACGATTTTTTTAGTGGAATTTAGGCAAGCAGAAAATGTGGTGGTATATTCGAAGAAGAGGTAAGTTTCCAGTATCTCGAAGAATATTTTGGATGAAGAGGTGTAGCGAACGTGGATTGCATCTCTTCCTGTGAACTCGTCTGTCCACTGTACAAATGTTACATGAACCATATTTCTTCGTTTCTATATTATGATGTATTTTTTTCTTATTTATATGCGGAAATCGTGTCCGTTAGATACTATATCAATATGAAAAAATAAATAAATGAAATCGTCATAAGATAATAGGATTTTAATTTACTAGAGAAAATGGTACAGTCAAGATTTGAATTAATGAGTTAATTAAAATCATTATAATACTGTACCATCTTACGGTGGTTAATATTCTTCATCCATTCATCTTCTTCTATTTTTGGCATGTGTTGTATTACTAGTGTGTAATTAAAATAAATGTAAAGTTACAAAGTTGTTTTATTTATTGATAAATATGTAATGGTTGAAATAAAAATGATGTCACTCAGATTTATATATTAAATTAAATTAAGAATAAGTTTGATATTGAAAAGAAAAATAAAATAAAATTAAAATTTAATAATAAAATATATTTAGCAAAATTAAGTATAAGTTGGATATTTGAATTTAGTTACTAATATAGAAATAATTTAAAATAAAAT
>Ga0209700_108023_pt1 | contig 14083 bp, 10 predicted proteins | sample SiratroredBW_FD_187528 | JGI IMG/M metagenome (GOLD analysis project Ga0209700, IMG submission 187528) | Root nodule microbial communities of legume samples collected from California, USA - Siratro red BW (SPAdes) (version 2) | ecosystem: Host-associated > Plants > Roots > Nodule | place: USA... | reverse complement strand
TTCTATTTCTTCTATCCAAACATGTCCAAAAATTATGGAATTTTTTGTAGTTTTTATTGGAAGGGTTAGAGATTTTACCAACGATTTCTGGAAAATTCTAAAAGATATTTTAACAAAAATTGATATATGAAATAATTTTTTTTTCAAAATTTTGTTGTTTAGTATTTGTTTTTTTTATTATTTTTTACATTTTATTTTCAATTTCGTCTATGTGTACTTGTCAACAAATTCTAGTAATTTTTATGTTTTTTTATTTTATTGATTAGAGATTTTATCAAAGAATTTTGGAAAATCATGGAATACTTTTCTAAAAAATATAGACATTTGAAATCCAAAATTCTTCATAAATTCCATCGTTTCTTGTTTTGTTTTTTTTTATTTTTTCAGCATTTTGATAATCTTTTTTCCCTATTTCACTTATCCAAACTTGTCAAAAAATTCTAAACAATTTTGTGGTGCTTTGTTGTACGGATTATAGAATTTATCAGAGAATTCTGGAAATTCTTGAATTTTTATTAAAAAAAATAGAGATACTTTAAATACAATATATTTTCAGAATTTCATCGTTTACTGTTTACTTTTTTAATTTTTTAGTATTTTTGACATCTTTTTTTTTTCTATTTTACATGTCTATGGTTTTGAAAAAATTGTAAAATTTTTGTGTTGTTTTATTGTTTGGATACGAGATTTTATCAAAAAATTGAGATATTTGAAATACAAAATCTCAACAAAATTCCATCGTTTACTATTTCTTTTTTATTTCTTTAGCATTTTTGGCATTTTGTTTTCTATTTCACCTATCCAAACTTGTCCAAAACTTATGGAATTTTTTGTACTGTATTATCGGAAGGGTTAGAGATTTTACCAACGATTTCTGGAAAATTCTAAAAGTTCTTTTAAAAGAAATATTGATATGTTAAATATTTTGTTTTTGAAAATTCTACGGTTTATTGTTTCTTTTTTTATTTTTTCATTACTCTTGACATTTTATTTTCAATTTCGTCTATCTGTACTTGTCAACAAATTCTAGAAATTTTTATGTGTTTTTATTTTATTGATTAGAGATTTTATCAAAGAATTTTGGAAAATCATAGAATATTTTTCTAAAAAATAGACATTTGAAATCCAAAATTCTTCATAAATTGCATCGTTTACTATTTGTTTTATTTTTTTTTATTTTTTTGCATTTAAGTAATCTTTTTTTCCTATTTCACCTATCCAAACTTGTCAGAAAATTCTAAACATTTTTGTGGTGCAATATTGTACGGATTATAGAATTTATCAGAGAATTCTGGAAATTCTTAAATTTTTATTTAAAAAATAGAGATACTTTAAATTCAAAACAATTTAAGAATTTCATCATTTGCTATTTTCTTTTTTAATTTTTTAGGTTTTTTGACATCTTTTTTTTACCTATTTTACCTGTCTATGGCCTTCAAACAATTGTAAATTTTTTGTGTTGTTTTGTTGTATGGATCCGACATTTTATCAAAAAATTGAGATATTTCAAATACAAAATTTCAACAAAATTCCATCGTTTACTATTTCTTTTTTATTTTTTTAGCATTTTTGGCATTTTGTTTTCTATTTCACCTATCCAAACTTCTCCAAAAATTATGGAATTTTTTGTAGTGATTTATTGGAAGGGATAAAGATTTTACCAACGATTTCTGGAAAATTCTAAAAGTTCTTTTAAAAGAAATATTGATATGTTAAATATTTTCTTTTCACAATTCTACGGTTTACTATTTGTTTTTTTATTTTTTCATTATTTTTGACATTTTATTTTCAATTTCGTCTATCTGTACTTGTCAACAAATTCTAGAAATTTTTATGTTTTTTTTATTTTATTGATTAGAGATTTTGGAAAATCATGGAATATTTTTCTAAAAAATATAGACATTTGAAATCCAAAATTCTTCATAAATTCCATTGTTTACTATTTGTTTTTTTTTGGCATTTTGGTAATCTTTTTTCTCCTATTTCACCTATCCGAACTTGTCAAAAAATTCTAAGCATTTTTGTGGTGCTTTATTGTACGAATTATAGAATTTATTAGAGAATTCTGGAAAATTCTTGAATTTTTATTTAAAAAATAGAGATACATTAAATACAAAACAATTTAAGAATTCCATCGTTAGCTATTTGTTTTTTTTAATTTTTTAGTATTTTTGACATCTTTTTTTTACCTATTTTAGCTGTCTATGGCTTTCAAAAAATTGTAAAATTTTTGTGTTGTTTTATTGTATGGATCTGAGATTTTATCAAAAAATTGAGATATTTGAAATACAAAATTTCAACAAAATTCCATCATTTACTATTTCTTTTTTATTTTTTTGGCATTTTTGGCATTTTGTTTTCTATTTCTTCTATCCAAACATGTCCAAAAATTATGGAATTTTTTGTAGTTTTTATTGGAAGGGTTAGAGATTTTACCAACGATTTCTGGAAAATTCTAAAAGATATTTTAACAAAAATTGATATATGAAATAATTTTTTTTTCAAAATTTTGTTGTTTAGTATTTGTTTTTTTTATTATTTTTTACATTTTATTTTCAATTTCGTCTATGTGTACTTGTCAACAAATTCTAGTAATTTTTATGTTTTTTTATTTTATTGATTAGAGATTTTATCAAAGAATTTTGGAAAATCATGGAATACTTTTCTAAAAAATATAGACATTTGAAATCCAAAATTCTTCATAAATTCCATCGTTTCTTGTTTTGTTTTTTTTTATTTTTTCAGCATTTTGATAATCTTTTTTCCCTATTTCACTTATCCAAACTTGTCAAAAAATTCTAAACAATTTTGTGGTGCTTTGTTGTACGGATTATAGAATTTATCAGAGAATTCTGGAAATTCTTGAATTTTTATTAAAAAAAATAGAGATACTTTAAATACAATATATTTTCAGAATTTCATCGTTTACTGTTTACTTTTTTAATTTTTTAGTATTTTTGACATCTTTTTTTTTTCTATTTTACATGTCTATGGTTTTGAAAAAATTGTAAAATTTTTGTGTTGTTTTATTGTTTGGATACGAGATTTTATCAAAAAATTGAGATATTTGAAATACAAAATCTCAACAAAATTCCATCGTTTACTATTTCTTTTTTATTTCTTTAGCATTTTTGGCATTTTGTTTTCTATTTCACCTATCCAAACTTGTCCAAAACTTATGGAATTTTTTGTACTGTATTATCGGAAGGGTTAGAGATTTTACCAACGATTTCTGGAAAATTCTAAAAGTTCTTTTAAAAGAAATATTGATATGTTAAATATTTTGTTTTTGAAAATTCTACGGTTTATTGTTTCTTTTTTTATTTTTTCATTACTTTTGACATTTTATTTTCAATTTCGTCTATCTGTACTTGTCAACAAATTCTAGAAATTTTTAAGTTTTTTTATTTTATTGATTAGAGATTTTATCAAAGAATTTTGGAAAATCATAGAATATTTTTCTAAAAAATATAGACATTTGAAATCCAAAATTCTTCATTAATTGCATCGTTTACTATTTGTTTTTTTTTTTATTTTTTTAGCATTTAGGTAATCTTTTTTTCCTATTTCACCTATCCAAACTTGTCAGAAAATTCTAAACATTTTTGTGGTGCTATATTGTACGGATTATAGAATTTATCAGAGAATTCTGGAAATTCTTGAATTTTTATTTAAAAAATAGAGATACTTTAAATTCAAAACAATTTAAGAATTTCATCATTTGCTATTTGCTTTTTTAATTTTTTAGTTTTTTTGACATCTTTTTTATACCTATTTTACCTGTCTATGGCCTTCAAACAATTGTAAAATTTTTATGTTGTTTTGTTGTATGGATCCAACATTTTATCAAAAAATTGAGATATTTCAAATACAAAATTTCAACAAAATTCCATCGTTTACTATTTCTTTTTTATTTTTTTAGAATTTTTTTTCTATTTCACCTATCCAAACTTTTCCAAAAATTATGGAATTTTTTTTAGTGTTTTATTGGAAGGGTTGGAGATTTTACCAACGATTTCTGGAAAATTCTAAAATTTCTTTTAAAAAAAATATTGATATGTGAAATAATTTTTTTTTTCAAAATTCAACTGTTTACTATTTGTTTTTCATTTTTTATTATGTTTGACATTTTATTTTCAATTTCGTCTATTTGTACTTGTCAACAAATTCAAGAATTTTTTATGTTTTTTATTTTATGGATTAGAGATTTTATCACAGAATTTTGTAAAATCATGGAATACTTTTCTAAAAAATATAGACATTTGAAATCCAAAATTCTTCATAAATTCCATCGTTTCTTATTTGTTTTTTTTTTATTTTTTCATCATTTTGGTAATCTTTTTTTCCTATTTCACCTATCCAAACTTGTCAAAAAATTCTGAACAATTTTGTGGTGCTTTGTTGTATGGATTATAGAATTTATCATAGAATTCTGGAAATTCTTGAATTTTTATTAAAAAAATAGAGATACTTTAAATACAAAATATTTTCAGAATTCCATCGTTTACTATTTGCGTTTTTAATTTTTTAGTATTTTTGACATCTTTTTTATTCTATTTTACATGTCTATGGTTTTGAAAAAATTGTAAAATTTTTGTGTTGTTTTATTGTTTGGATCCGAGATTTTATGAAAAAATTGAGATATTTGAAATACAAAATTTCAACAACATTCCATCGTTTACTATTTCTCTTTTATTTCTTTAGTATTTTTGGCATTTTGTTGTCTATTTCTCCTATCCAAATATTTCCAAAAATTATGGAATTTTTTGTTGTTTTTATTGGAAGGGTTAGAGATTTTACCAACGATTTCTGGAAAATTCTAAATTTTTTTTAAAACAAAATATTGAGATGTGAAATAATTTTTTTTTTCAAAATTCTGCTGTTTACTATTTGTTTTTCACTTTTTATTCTTTTTTACATTTTATTTTCAATCTCGTCTATTTGTACTTGTCAACAAATTCAAGAAATTTTTATGTTTTTTTATTTTATGTATTAGAGATTTTATCAAAGAATTTTAGAAAATCATGGAATACTTTTCTAAAAAATATAGACATTTGAAATCTAAAAGTCTTCATAAATTCCATCGTTTCTTATTTGTTTTTTTTTTCATCATTTTGGTAATCTTTTTTTCCTATTGCACCTATCCAAACTTGTCAAAAAATTATAAACAATTTTGTGGTGCTTTATTGTACGGATTACAGAATTTATCAGAAAATTCTGGAAATTCTTGAATTTTTATTAAAAAAATAAAGATACTTTAAATACAAAATATTTTCAGAGTTCCATTGTCTACTATTTCCTTTTTTAATTTTTTAGTATTTTTGACATCTTTATTTTTCTATTGTACATGTCTATGGTTTTCAAAAAATTGTAAAATTTTTGTGTTGTTTTATTGTATGGATCCGAGATTCTATCAAAAAATTGAGATATTTGAAATACAAAATTTCAACAAAATTCCATCGTTTACTATTTCTTTTTTATTTTTTTAGCATTTTTGGCATTTTGTTTTCTATTTCACCTTTCCAAACTTGTCCAAAAATTATGGAATTTTTTGTACTGTTTTATTGGAACGGTTAGAGATTTTACCCACGATTTCTGGAAAATTCTAAAAGTTCTTTTAAAAGAAATATGGATATATGAAATAATTTTTTTTTCAAAATTCTGGTGTTTACTATTTGTTTTTTATTTTTTTATTATTTTTGACATTTTATTTTCAATTTCGCCTATTTGTACTTGTCAACAAATTCTAGAAATTTTCATGTTTTTTATTTTATGGATTAGAGATTTTATCGAAGAATTTTGGAAAATCATGGAATATTTTTATAAAAAATATAGCCATTTGAAATACAAAATTGTTCATAGATTCCATCGTTTACTATTTGTTTTTTTTTTTATTTTTTCAGCATTTCGGTAATCTTTTTTCCTATTTCACCTATCCAAACTTGTTAAAAAATTGTAAACATTTTTGTGGTGCTTTATTGTACGGATTACATATATTATCAGAGAATTTTGGAAAGTTCTTGAATTTTTATTAAAAAATAGAGATACGTTAAATAACAAACATTTTAAGAATTCCATCGTTTACGATTTGCTTTTTTTTTATTTTTTAGTATTTTTGACATCTTTTTTTTTCTATTTTACCTGTCTATGGCTTTTAAAAAATTGTAAAATTTGTGCTGTTTTATTGTATGGATCTGAGATATTATCAAAAAATTGAGATATTTGAAATACAAAATTTCAACAAAATTTTATCGTTTACTATTTCTTTTTTATTTTTTAACATTTTTGGAATTTTGTTTTCTATTTCACCTATCCAAACTTCTCCAAAAATTATGAAATTTTTTGTAGTGTTTTATTGGAAGGGTTAGATATTTTACCAATGATTTCTAGAAAATTCTAAAAGTTCTTTTAAAAAAAATATTGATATGTGAAATAATTTTTTTTTTCAAAATTCTGTTGTTGAATATTTGTTTTTTATTTTTTTTATTATTTTTGACATTTTATTTTCAATTTCGTCTATCTGTACTTGTCAACAAATTCTAGAAATTTTTATGTTTTTTTATTTTATGAATTAGAGATTTTATCAAAGAATTTTGGAAAATCATGGAATATTTTTCTAAAAAATATAGACATTTGAAATAAAAAATTCTTCATAAATTCCATCGTGTACTATTAGTTTTTTTTTTATTTTATTTTTTTAGAATTGTGGTAATATTTTTTTCCTATTTCACCTATCCAAACTTGTCAAAAAATTGTAAACATTGTTGTGGTGCTTTATTGTATGGGTTACAAATTTTATCAGAGAATTCTGGAAAATTCTTGAATTTTTCTTAAAAAAAAATAGAGATATGTTAAATACAAAACATTTTAAGAATTCCATCGTTTACTATTTCTTTTTTATTTTTTTAGCATTTTTGGCATTTTATTTTCTATTTCTCCAGGTTTGAGCAATTGATGATCAATCAGCTGAACAACATAGAATCCAATCAGAAGTCTCATCATGAGTATTGCGAGACTCATTTCCAGAACCTGGAAGAGCGAGTGGATGACATTCAAGGAAAGATGGGGCAGATGTTTTATGGGCCAGAAGATTAGTGTACACACTGCTTGGTTGATGATTGTTCCCCTCCATTTGATGAACTCAATGGGGGAGAATTAATTGTGTGTGTTTAGTGCCCTGTGTGTGATTTACAGTTTATTGTGTGTTATCTGTTTCAGTCTGTTTCTGTTTGTCTTTCAGTTGGTTTGCTTTAGTTAAGATCTGCTTAGTATGGTACTAAGCATAGGTTGATTGAATATCTGCTGGGTATGTGTCAGCACTTGCAGCTCGGTTATTTTCCAGTTTGTTGATGTTTTTCCTAATCATGATCTATGTCCTTGATGTAATCGGCAATTTGCTACAATGATATATTAATGGAATGATTACCTTATGTTTTTAATCTCTTTATACGCTTTTAAGGGACATCAAAGTATGGGGGAGTAAAACATCTTGATCTGAATAAACTGAATCTGGATTCTAGAAGAAATTCAATTAACTGTGCTTTAACTAAACCAGCTGATGTGATAATTTTACTCTGAACCTATTGGACTTCATGATGCTAATAAACTGCTTGAGTAAATAGACAGGTACTTCAGGTTCAATTTATTAAACTCAACATACAACAGATTGCCTTCATCAAATTGGGGGAGATTGTTAGCACCAAGGCTAAGCATGTGATTTGATGAAGTCAATATTGTGAGCACCAAGGCTTAGCATGTGAAGCTGATGAAGACTGCCTCATGAAGAATCTGTTGGAACCAACCTGGACCAGAATTGTTCAAGTGAAGACTTTGTGCCAACATGAAGATGGTTGGGTGATTAGGTCTTGGTCCTTAGTTGGATTTGTGTGTTGGTGATTGACTTAGTCCTTAATCATGAGTGGCATGATTCATCACTTCTGAGGTGCTAAAAAGATTCACAAAGATTTTTATTAAAACTGTTTTTAATAAAAATAACCCAAAATGTTTTTGCTGGAAAAAGGTTTTTCAATCGATTGAATTTCTAAAACAATCGATTGAATGTGACAGTTATTTCTGTTACAACTGAAATACAGTTATTGTTGTTACAACTGAAACCTTTGACTGGGTCAAACTAACGGTCAAATTCAATCGATTGAATGGTTTGTTCAATTAATTGAATTGTGACAACTAAGCTGTTTTTAAAACTGATTTGGGTATTTAAAGGAATGAGAATCATCACTTTCAGATTTATCAAATCAAATACTTTCGAAAAGCATTCCTTGAGTTTTTCTAAGAGAGATATTTCCCCTTTTGTGCAATCATCATTTTTGGCAAAGCTTTTCAAATCAAGAAACCTCCAAGAACGTAAATCTTTAAAGCATCCTTGAAGTGAGGTTCTTGCTACTTTGGTTCTGGACCAAAGCTAAGTCTTCTACACCTGATCTTCATTCTGTGTAATCTGTTTCGTGTAGAAGTATTCTGTAATTTTTCCTGATCCTGTTGATCTATAATCTGTTTGCTGTTTTCAATTACTGAGTTTGTAATTGAGTTGGTGCAGTGGGTTATGCACTGGTCTCACATCTGCTGAGGGGTTTAGTAGAGGGTGAGTACTGCTGGGAGCAGTGTTGCTTGCGGACTGCAAGTGTTGTGGTGCAGTGGGTTTCTGCACTGGTTACACACTAGCTGAGGGGTTCAGTGAGGTGTGGGTTTACTGCTGGGAGTAGTTTGTAACTTTCTGGGAGCAGTTTGTAACTTGTTGGGAACAAGGGTTGTAAACTGATCTTGTGATCTGTTTTAGTGGAAATTTTTGCTAGTTTGCAAGGGACTGGGCGTAGCCCTTGAAGAAGGGTGAAACAGGATAAAAATTCTGTGTTCTTGCTTTTCTCCCTACTCTTCTTGATTGCTTTTATTCACTGCTGCCATCTTTAAAATTGACTGGATTAAAATATGTTCATACTGTTGATCATACTCTGAACATCTGTTTTCATAATCAACTGTGATTCTGGATTGTGTTTAATCTACTGGATTGTGTTTAAACATCTTAAATCTGGGTTAAAACATTTTTATATTGTAAACTGTTTTCTGGGTTTAACTGATTTCTGGGTTTATCTCTGATATCTTCCGCTGTGCACAATCGATTGTTTACCTGACAGTCCAGAATTACATAGTCAATCGATTGAATAAAGAATTTTCATTCTCAACTTGAATAACAAATCAGATTTGAGAAAAGTTTTTGAAAGTTCAATTCACCCCCCTCTTGAACTCGGTCTAAACCTTATTTTACATTTTTGACATCTTTTTCTTTCTGTTCTACATGTCTATGGTTTTTAAAACATTGTAAAACTTTTGTGTTGTTTTATTGTATGGTCCGAGATTTTATCAAAAAATTGAGATATTTGAAATACAAAATTTCAACAAAATTCCACCATTTACTATTTCCTTTTTATTTTTTTAGCATTTTTGGCATTTTGTTTTCTATTTCACCTATCCAAACTTGTCCAAAAATTATGGAATTTTTTGTAGTGTTTTATTGGAAGGGTTAGAGATTTTACCAACGATTTCTGGAAAATTCTAAAAGTTCTTTTAAAAAAATATTGATATGTGAAATATTTTTTTTTTCAAAATTCTGCGGTTTACTATTTGTTTTTTTATTTTTTATTATTTTTGACATTTTATTTTCAATTTCGTCTATCTGCACTTGTCAACAAATTCTAAAAATTTTTATGTTTTTTTCTTTTATGGCTTAGAAATTTTATCAAAGAATTTTGGAAAATCATGGAATATTTTTCTAAAAAATATAGTCCAAAATTCTTCATAAATTCCATCGTTTACTATTTATTTTTTTTACTTTTTCAGCATTTTGGTAATCTTTTTTTCCTATTTCACCTATCCAAACATGTCAAAAAATTCAAAACATTTTTGTGGTGCTTTATTGTACGGATTATAGAATTTATCAGAGAATTCTGGAAAATTCTTGAATTTTTATTAAAAAAAATAGAGATACTTTAAATACAAAATATTTTCAGAATTCAATCGTTTACTATTTGCTTTTTTAATTTTCTAGTATTTTTGACATCTTTATTTTTCTATTTTACATGTCTATGGTTTTCAAAAAAATTGTAAAATTTTTGTGTTGTTTTATTGTATAGATCCGAGATTTTGTCTAAAAATTGAGATATTTGAAATACAAAATTTCAACAAAATTCCACCGTTTACTATTTCTTTTTCTATTTTTTTAGCATTTTTGGCATTTTTTTTTCTATTTCACCTATCCAAACTTGTCCAAAAATCATAAAATTTTTTGTAGTGTTTTATTGGAAGGGTTAGAGATTTTACCAACGATTTCTGAAAAATTCTAAAAGTTCTTTTAAAGAAAATATTGATAGGTGAAATAATTTTTTTTTTCAAAATTCTGCGGTTTACTATTTGTTTTTTTATTTTTTCATTATTTTTGACATTTCATTTTCAATTTCGTCTATCTGTACTTGTCAACAAATTCTAGAAATTTTTATGTTTTTTTATGTTTTATGGCTTAGAGATTTTATCAAAGAATTTTGGAAAATTATGGAATATTTTTCTAAAAAATATAGACATTTGAAATCCAAAATTCTTCATAAATTCCATCGTTTACTATTTGTTTTTTTTTTCGCATTTTGGTATTCCTTTTTTCCGATTTCACCTATCCAAACTTGTCAACAAATTCAAAACATTTTTGTGGTGCTTTATTGTACGGATTACAGAAATTATCAGAGAATTCTGGAAAATTCTTGAATTTTTATTAAAAAAATCGAAATACTTTAAATACAAAATATTTTCAGAATTCCTTCGTTTACTATTTGTTTTTTAATTTTTTAGTATTTTTGACATCTTTATTTTTCTATTTTACATTTCTATAGTTTTAAAAAAATTGTAAACTTTTTGTGTTGTTTTACTGTATGGATCTGAGATTTTATCAAAAAATTGAGATATTTGAAATACAAAATTTCACTAAAATTCCACCGTTTACTATTTATTTTTTATTTTTTTAGCATTTTTGGCATTTTGTTTTCTATTTCACCTATTCAAACTTGTCCAAAAATTATGGAAGTTTTTGTTATGTTTTATTGGAAGGGTTAGAGATTTTACCAATGATTTTTGGAAAATTCTAAAAGTTCTTTTAAAAAAATATTGATATGTGAAATAATTTTTATTTTCAAAATTCTGCGGTTTACTATTTGTTTTTTTTATTTTTTTATTATTTTTGACATTTTATTTTCAATTTCGTCTATGTGTACTTGTCAAAAAATTCTAGAAATTTTTATGTTTTTTTTCATTTTATGGATTAGAGATTTTATCAAAGAATTTTAGAAAATCATGGAATATTTTTCTAAAAAAAATAGACATTTGAAATCCAAAATTCTTTAAAAATTCCATCGTTTACTATTTGTTTTATTTTTATTTTTTCAGCATATTGGTAATCTTTTTTCCCTATTTCATCTATCCAAACTTGTCAAAAAATTCTATACATTTTTGTGGTGCTTTATTGTACAAATGACAGATTTTATCAGAAAATTCTGGAAAATTCTAGAATTTTTATTAAAAAAAAAATAGAGATACTTTAAATACAAAATATTTTCAGAATTCCATCGTTTACTATTTGCTGTTTTAATTTTTTTTAGTATTTTTGACATCTTTATTTTTCTATTTTACATGTCTATGGTTTTCAAAAAATTGTAAAATTTTTGTGTTGTTTTATTGTATAGATCTGATATTTTGTCTAAAAAATGGGATATTTGAAATACAAAATTTCAACAAAATTCCACCATTTACTATTTCTTTTTTATTTTTTTAGCATTTTTGGCATTTTGTTTTCTATTTCACCTATCCAAACTTGTCCAAAAATTATGTAATTTTTTGTAGTGTTTTATTGGAAGGGTTACAGATTTTACCAACGATTTCTGGAAAATTCTAAAAGTTCTTTTAAAGAAAATATTGATATGTGAAATAATTTTGTTTTTCAAAATTCTGCGGTTTACTATTTGTTTTTTTTATTTTTTCATTATTTTTGATATTTTATTTTCAATTTCGTCTATCTATACTTGTCAACAAATTCTATAAATTTTGATGTTTTTTTATGTTTTATGGCTTAGAGATTTTATCAAAGAATTTGGGAAAATTATGGAATATTTTTCTAAAAAATATAGACATTTGAAATCCAAAATTCTTCATAAATTCCATCGTTTACTATTTGTTTTTTTTTTTGTTTTTTTCGCATTCTGGTAATCCTTTTTTCCTATTTCACCTATCCAAACTTGTCAAAAAATTCAAAACATTTTTGTGGTGCTTTATTGTACGGATTATAGATTTTACCAGAGAATTCTGGAAAATACTTGAATTTTTATTAAAAAAATAGAGATACTTTAAATACAAAATATTTTCAGAATTCCTTCGTTTACTATTTGCTTTTTTAATTTTTTAGTATTTTTGGCATCTTTATTTTTCTATTTTACATGTCTATAGTTTTAAAAAAATTGTAAAATTTTTGTGTTGTTTTACCTATGGATCTGAGATTTTATCAAAAAATTGAGATATTTGAAATACAAAATTTCAACAAAATTCCACTGTTTACTATTTATTTTTTATTTTTTTAGCATTTTTGGCATTTTGTTTTCTATTTCACCTATCCAAACTTGTCCAAAAATTATGGAATTTTTTTGTAGTGTTTGATTGGAATGGTTATAGATTTTACCAACGATTTCTGGAAAATTGTAAAAGTTCTTTTAAAAAAATATTGATATGTGAAATATTTATTTTTTCCAAAATTCTGCGGTTTACTATTTGTTTTTTTTATTTTTTTATTATTTTTGACATTTTATTTTCAATTTCGTCTATATGTACTTGTCAACAAATTCTAGAAATTTTTATGTTTTTTTTTTGTTTTATGGATTAGAGATTTTATCAAAGAATTTTGGAATATCATGGAATATTTTTCTAAAAAAAATAGACATTTGAAATCCAAAATTCTTCATAAATTCCATCGTTTACTATTTGTTTTTCTTTTTTTATTTTTTGTATCATTTTGGTAATCTTTTTTTCCTATTTCACCTATCCAAACTTGTCAAAAAATTCTAAGCATTTTTGTGATGCTTTATTGTACGGATTACAGATTTTATCAGAGAATTCTGGAAAATTCTCGAACTTTTATTAAAAAAAATAGAGATACTTTAAAAACAAAACATTTTAAGTATTATAACGCTTACTATTAGCTTTTTTTAAATTTTTAGTATTTTTGACATCTTTTTTTGTCTATTTTACCTGTCTATGGCTTTTAAAAAATTGTAAAATTTTTGTGTTATTTTATTGTATGGATCTGAGATTTTATCAAAAAATTGGGACATTTGAAATACAAAATTTCAACAAAATTCCATCGTTTACTATTTCCTTTTTATTTTTTTAGCATTTTTGGCATTTTGTTTTCTATTTCACCTATCCAAACTTGTTCAAAAATTATGGAATTTTTTGTAGTGCTTTATTAGAAGGGTTAGAGATTTTACCAATGATTTCTGGAAAATTCTAAAAGTTCTTTGAAAAAACATATTGATATGTGAAATATTTTTTTTTTCAAAATTATGCGGTTTACTATTTGTTTTTTTATTATTTTTGACATTTATTTTGAATTTCGTCTATCTGTACTTGTCAACAAATTCTAGAAATTTTTATGTTTTTTTATTTTATAGATTAGACATTTTATCGAAGAATTTTGAAAAATCATGGAATATTTTTCTAAAAAATATAGACATTTGAAATCCAAAATTCTTCATAAATTTCACCGTTTACTATTTGTTTTTTTTTTTATTTTTTCAGCGTTTTGGTAATCTTTTTTTCCTATTTCAGCTATCCAAACTTGTCAAAAGATTCTATACATTTTTGTGGTGCTTTATTGTACGGATTACAAATTTTATCAGAGAATTCTGGAAAATTCTTGAACTCTGATTAAAAAAGATAGAGATAATTTAAATACAAAATATTTTAAGAATTCCATCGTTTACTATTTGCATATGTTAATTTTTTAGTATTTTTGACATCCTTTTTTTTTTTTTATTTT
>Ga0209700_108021_pt1 | contig 14084 bp, 8 predicted proteins | sample SiratroredBW_FD_187528 | JGI IMG/M metagenome (GOLD analysis project Ga0209700, IMG submission 187528) | Root nodule microbial communities of legume samples collected from California, USA - Siratro red BW (SPAdes) (version 2) | ecosystem: Host-associated > Plants > Roots > Nodule | place: USA... | reverse complement strand
AAATGATTCCTTAAATTAAAAAAAAAAAAAAAAACAGAGCTACCTTCAATTTTAAAGTTTTTTTAATAAAAAATTTTGAACAACTTTCTTGCTTGCCCCAGTGAATATAAATAGGTGCAACTGTTTGAAGATTTGAGCGAAAGTGGGATGTGGAAAACAGTTACAAGTGGCAAATGGGAACAAAACTAGAAAACATAAGGAGCAAAGTGGGTGTGAATTGACCAAAAACTAGAATTGATTGAATGGAGGTGGTGAGTTTCCATTGGTTTGGGTGGCTTCCTATGTTGTCGTTTTAGGTTATGTTGGAGGGTCGTAGAAGTTTGATTTTGGAGCATTTTTATGTCGTGGAAACCATTTCTCTCTGCAAATACCAAACTTTTGTGAAGTTTCCGACTTTTCATTGTCACATAAATATTATATGGATCCATGCCTATCATTTCCCTTCCCACACACCACCTCTTCCCTCCACGTGTTTCATCAAATTTCAATCTCAATCTTCAATCTTTCATATCTTTTTCTATTAATATATGTTGTCAAACTAAAACAATATATTTTATACACCTTATACGTATATTTCATAACATTAATGACAGAAATATGCGTGTAAAAATGTTTCTATTAAATTAAATAATATTTTCTTTCTAATTAGTTGTCCAATTATGTTGAAAATTTGAAACGTCGGTTTTTATTCTGCTGACTCTTATGCGTAGCATTACCATAAACTAAGATTTGTCAAGAAAAATTTTGTATTGGACAAATGGCCTTGAATCAGTATTTTGTTTGCACAGTTGAAAAGAAAATTATTACTCACGGTTGTCTGTTTATTCAGTTTCTTGGTACCAGAAAAGAAAGCAACAAATCAAATGAGTCAAATTTGTAATTAAAATATAACATATGGTGGGTGAAAATAATAAATATATAATAATAATAATAATAATAATAATAATAATAAATAATAGTGTAATAAAAGTTAAGAATATATTTTTTGGGGGAGCGTGGATTCAAATGTCTGCTCCAAATCCATCCAAATGGAGAAGGTGGAGTGGAGCCCTAATAAAAAAATCCTTTTTTAAAATAATAAAAAAAAACAGAAAGATTTTTTCCCTTTCTATAAAGATCTGATTTTTCATTTCTTGCTCCGGGTATATATATGGGTATGTTCTTGAAAAGGTTTCCTTAACGCCATAGTCACGTTTCAAACGTATTTTCTTCCTTAAGAGTTCTGTTTGAGATTGTGCTGAAGAAGAAGAAGAAGAAGATGGACAGCACCGCCACCTGCACCGCCGCCACCTTCTTCAACGAGAAACGAGAGGTTTACTTGGGTTCTGCAGTTCATAGCCAAGTCATCAAAATCAAGCAAGAAATTGAGAAAGTGAAACACCCTTCACTGCAGCTACACATCAGGCGTGCCCTTCTCAGAGATGTCAACCGTCTTCGCTCTCGCTCGCCACTGGGAATGGCAGAGAGTGCTATCCTTGGATGTTAGATCACCATAACATCATGCACATCATACACTCACAGACACACATGTACATACATATATTATATGCATAGCCAGACAAACTTCCTTCTTGGAAGTTTGAACTTTATTAGAAAATCCCTTTTTCCTTCCTTTTTAGCCTGTTTCTTTTATGTTTTTCCTTTTCTTTTCTTTTCTTCCTAGCTGTTATGTTCTTCTTGTGACTTTCCTCTACGTGTTTTTGGTGGTAAATATTGGGACATGGTTTCTCTGAAGTCTCTTCCTCTCTTTTTAACTCATAATTGTTCCATGTGCTTGTGTTTTTGCAAAGCCTTGCTCAATTGTTTTGTCGAGAGAGGAGAGAGGATTCGTTGTCCCCTGTTATGAAAATAATTTTGTTTTTCTTGTTGTATGTGACGAGGTTTGAAGCCGCCTGAAAAAATTAACTGGGCTTGACATGGATTCTTTCCAAACACTCCTTAATTTCAAAGACTAAATCTAACACGGAACGGCACATTATAATTACTGTTCTTGTTCCACATCTTGTTCGAATTCTGTCTGGTTATCATTATTCATGCGACACTGAAATAGAGAGCGATGGCCGATGGGGTGTAGGTCTTCTATTTGTTTCTGACTTTCTGTCCTCTTAAGTCGTCTGCATAAATAAAAAATCTGAACCACGGAATATTCCATTTTGTGTAAAAAAAAAAAAATCAGAGAATGAAGAAACTATAAAAATAATCACCGATTATAAAACTAGGAGAATAAGTTATGAAGTTTTCATGATAGCTACTAATAAAATATTCGGTGACTGAATTAGATTTTTCCAATATCTCGTATTTCATATTAGTTTCATTTTGGAGAAATAATAATAAGCGTGGTTGAATTGGGTTCAATGCAAAGAAACAGTACAACATAAAAACCAATTAAATAAATAAAAAAGTAGTACTGCTTATATTTCAGCAGAAGATTATCAAACGGCTAAAGTAATTAGCTCAATAAAAATTACACTCTCCATTAACATGGCAATAAATCAAAAAGAGAATAAAAGGGAAGAGGGATATCCATAACAGCAAGCAAATAACCAATCGTTCACAATCATTGAATGAGTTCAACTTAATCACCCAAGGTGTGTTTGAATAAGCGCTGCATCCAACTGAAAGTAAATCAATTGTGAGTGTAGCATTCACTTTAGAGCACGTTGGGAAGTTTTAAGCAAAATAAGCATACACTTAGCCTTCAGCGGTTGCTGTTTCCTTTGATGATAGAAGCTTTACCCTCCTTGAGAGATTTTTCATTACGTCTATAATCACGCATTTCTTTTGAATTCTGTACTGAATGGCTAACTCGGTTGAACCTGAAGCACCCTGCTTCAACAATGATTCATCATCCATTATTTTGGTCGGAAAGTGTTCCAGTGCAATGACGCACAAAGCAATTAGGGTGCGAAATACAGCTATGTCATTTGCAACACCAAGAGGAGCTTCAACATCTAAAGACTGGAGTGTACTGAGGTCAGACTTCTGCACAGTTTCCATATCACTTGAAAGGACTACTCGCAACGCAGCCACCAAGCGGCCCTCTACTGTTTCTTGACCACCTAAGCTCACCTGTTACAATAAAACAAATAAAATGAACTTGTGCCATGGGTGGGATGAGTAATACCACAAGGTTCTTCAGTTATTGGGTTTTAGATCATTCAGTCATCTTGCAATTGTTTCTTATTCAGGGTGATCCTATGCTTTGGCCAGTTTTATCACTCACTTATCAACTGTGGAGAACCCTTGAGTCAAAATATGGATGTGAAGTTGATACATCAACGGCAATATACATTAAGCTTCTACAAGATAGAAGAAGGGCACTAATGTAACATTTAATAGTAGTTTAACCTTGAGATCTGGAGTTTCTCCATATAGATTCAACTGAGATAAAATCAGGTTCTGCCAGGGAGCAGGTGCTGAGAAATTTGGTGAAGAAACTCCAGCTGCTGTGCTTGCAGCATCCAAGAGAGCACCATCATATTTGAGCTCAATACAATCATAAGGGTTTGAGTGCATCACAAATCCATAATCGAGAAGAAAAAAATCATTGTTTAAACAGCCATAGCAAAGTAACAGAGGGTCATCTTCTTTGATTGCTGTCTCAGCCACAACCTGAGGACAAAGAAAGAATACCAACAGGAAAGATGATTCAGATTTAATTTGTTTCTTAAAAGCCGAAAAAGAACAATTTGGTGGGGGTTGGGGCAATATATAGGAAAAATGAGAAAGCATGCCTTCACTTGCATCTTCATGCTACTGCTATCTTCTTCCTGAACAATTCTAGCATTTGGATTGAAACTATGATTGCACATATCAATCAGAGGGAGCATCATGGGTAAATGAATGCGGTCCCCATTCTGATCCTTCTCACCATACAGCCTGAATGCTCTAGATGAGACTGCTGACATTGCCCATCCAAGAGAAGATGCATCTACTTCTTGACCACCAAAAGGATGGCTATCTGGCTTAACACTTACTAAGGCACGCTTGACTTCTTGCTCAAAATCAAGAAGAAACCGACATCTTTTGTTTACCTGCATCAAGAAATTGACTTCACTCAACAGCCATGATACAGACCTGTGAAAGGCACTCAATATATTCCATAAACGAGACAGACGATTTCAGCTTCCGGAATTGGTTACAAACGCGTCTTTAAGTATTAGCTAAAGGACCGAAATCAAAGTGCATATTTCTCATGTTCCCAAAAGCAAAACGAAATTGGATTGGCACAGTACTAAAACATATTGGCTAGGTGCATCAACTGATTTATATATATCCAAGTTACAATACCAGAAAGCTTGAAAAATAAGAGACGCAGAAATACATTAAAATAGGGTAACCCTTTTTAACATTAGCATTGGAAATGAAGTAGCCATACATAGTACATTCATTTCCCCAGTCAAAATCAATTCTTGGATAGATTTGTACATAAGCACTAATACGAGAGAAAAAAACAATTAAAATGAATTGAGCTTTATGAATAAGCTTATGCACTAAATTTTTCAAAAAAATCCTTAATTTCTCCAAAATTTGAAATAAGTTTGACAATATAGCTCAAAACAAACTCAATGCATTTTATCTTTGTATATTGTTGAAGAAATACCTGATGAAGAAGAGGAGCATAGTGCAAGTTCTTTATATCCTCCCCGGGAAAGAAAATAGGTACGGTGTATGTTTCAGGGAGATTACTTATGTAGGGCCACCAGAAGGACCCAACTTTTGCCCTCTCTTGCAGAAGCTTCAAACCCAGTTTCATTGCCCATAGTTCCTCTGCCAAATGCTACCACAGTGTCCAATTCATTTACATAAAAAATTCAGTGTACCCTACTACTTCACAAAAAAGCATTGGCCACTCACTACAACACTAGACTCAATAGAAAAAGAATGAATACCAGGGATTTGACGCGCCAAGTGATGCAGCAGAGGGTCGAGTTCGAGAGTGGTGAAGCGCAGGGGAAGATGGTGTGGGAGGACGATTAGGTCAGTGCCACGTGGAATTTGTTCCTTGGCCACTAGGCCCAGGCCGTTGGATGAACCGAGTTGTGCTATCTCCAGCGCGCGGTGCACGAAGCCACCCTCTCTGGTTACCCACTTTACGAGGTCGGGTGGGTAGGGCACTAATCGTGACGCCGATGCAGATGCGGCGCATGTTAGCGGACGCAAGTGGGTCAGCGAAGACATCACCGTCTTGGGAGTGGCCATAACCCAATCCTCTTCGTCTTCCTTGCCGCAACACCACCACAAGCTTAAACTCTCGGCTATACAAAAATGTTTAACGCAAATTTCTAGTATTATGTATTTATTTATTTTGCAATCAAGAGATCAAATGAAAATAAACCTTTACGAGATACTCCTCTTATACGAATTGCATTTATTTTCTGTTTGCGTGTGTATATAGATTAGAGGATGAAATATGTGATAAACAAAAAATATATATATTATTATGACATATTTGATAAAAATTATACTAAATACTCCTTCTTTTTCAATATCCTTTTAATCTGGTTATTGTTTTAGTTTTAATTTTATTTAAAATTAGTTATTTTTTTATTAAATGGCAACTTAACCTAATATATATTCAAATTATATTTAAAATAAATTATATTTTATAATGTCAATTGTATTTATTAGTTATATGTCAAATTATTTTAAAGACTACGTTATATTATTATTATGAATTAAGTGGATCATAATAATTAATCAACTTTTTGATAAATCAAATAACCACTAACACCAAATTTGATTAAATGACTACCAAGGTAATAAATAATATGAATATTGATTTTCATGATGGTTATCACAAATGAAAAATAGATTATAAGTCACTTCATACATTTGTTATTTTAAACAATTATATATTTCACATAAAAGTAAGAATATAAGAGATAGATAATATCAAGATAAATGAAGATATCATTATGCATAATGTGTTTCTTTTTTTATATCTACATTTTGATTCAATTGTTTATCACTATTTTATTTAATAAATGATTACTCATTTTAATAAATTATTGGTTTTTTCATTTTCTAAATGCACTTTTAGTTTTCATTGTATTAATAACTGTAATGGTATTATATACCAGACTTGATATAAGAGATTATGACACATACTTGTATATGTTATAGACTAATTGCCAATGAAACTTAACTAAGTTTTACTTGTTTTGCTTACCACTTTAGTACTTGTCACATTACTAAAAAAAATAATTTGATTTTCTCTAATATGAATAGATTTATACTCATTTGTTTAGTTTGATATGATATGATATGACATACGAGATCACTTACACAACTTACTTATGGTGGATTTAGATATTTTCTAACTTTGATATTTGATAAAACCAGGTTCATGTGGATATACATGCTTCAAAAACAAATATAATTGTGTTAGAATATACCTCAATTTTTTGTCTATGTTGAAAACTAATTTCAACAAAAGTTAAATTTTTTGTGTTTGATAATGCTATATATCTTCATTTCAAATATTTATTTTCTTAAACAAAGGAATCTTATACCAATTTTCATATGTAAAAAGACTTAAAATAATATTGTTGAGAGGAAACATTTGCATATTTTAAATATTACTTGTACATTGATGTTTCAATCAAATGTTAATGTAAATATATATGATATTATGTTAAAACATATGTTTTTACCATGAATAAAATACCAAGTCCTATTTTGGATCACAAATTCTCATATGAAATTTTATATGACAAAGTGCTTAAATGTTTTGATTTCAAGACCTTTGGCACATTGTATGTTTCTACATTACTTTTAGGAACACAAATTCAATCCAAGGGTTATTGCAACCATCTTCATATTATATTTTCAGGATTACCAAGGGTACAAGTAGCTTTACCTAATCACTCATCAAATTTTCACTTCTAAATATGTTAACTTTTATAAGCATATCTTTATTGCAATAACATAAATTTTCGTGATAATAGTTGTGATGTCTTAGAAATCAAATCAGACATGATCTCATTCATTCGGACCCAATCTCGTTAATCCTTAAACTTTTGATGATCTTGAACCTACCTATCCCACACATATACAAAACCAAATTGCCACATAGTAGTTACCTCTACCAAATGAACCAAACTAATACCAACCTCGAAGGTCTAATACAACCACCAATTCTCCTGGATGTTTGTCTATTTACCATTGTTACAATGAGACTACAAACACAAAATCTCTACACCCTATCCAAAACTACATAGATTACTCAAAGTTATCCAAAACTCACACAAAATACATATACCAAATATCTGCAAATCATGAACCCCTAACCTATAAAGAAGCCATCAAATTTCCTCATTGGAAATGAGCTATAAAACATGAACTTACAACAATTGAGATGAAAAACACATGGTCCATCACCCATCTTTCCACTTGTAAAAAACCAAGTTAATTCATGTCAAAAATCATCATTACTTAGTTGACATATTTACTAAATCTTACTCTCATCTTTAGCGGGATATTAAATAAATATAGATTTAGTTACAATTCTTAATTTAGGAAAATAAGAAAAAAAAAACTATTTTGGTAAACATGTTAAGAGCGATGATGGTATCATTGATCCAATTGAATAACTTTTTTAATTGGTGTAACTCTACAATATCTTATGTGTAGATCATATTTTAAGAAACTTTGTCAAATATTATCTATCTCTTTCATTTAATAATCATACAACATTTAATAAATTAAATAAAAAACTAATTTTTTTTCATATCAACTACTTTGATAGAGATACATGAAGAATTTTGGGGTTTCCTTCTCTAATAAGATATTTTATATAAGAAATAAAATGACATACTTACATACTAATATCAATACACTTTATTGAATAATTATTCTATCACATTAAACCTTAAGATGAAGTTAAAGAAGAAAATACATTAACTAGTTTTAAATAAAATTGGAATAAATTTTATATTAAAAAAATAAAAGTAAGTATAAAAAGTGTATTTAATATAAAAAAATATTTATAAATAATATAAAAATTAATTTAATATGTATTTTTGTAACGTGTTGTTTGTAGACTTCCTTTTACTTATAAATATATAAAGCTTTTTTTTCTTACATTTATCCTAATAGTTATTTTATGTCCGTTAATTTTTTTGTTTGACATATATGGGATGAAATTTGAGTTGTTTATATGTCAACGTCTATTTTTCACTAATTCAATTAGGATCATACTTAATCAATGTCACTTAAAAAGTTTTTCAATCAATAATAATAAGAAAAATCTAAAAAAAGAAAAAACGCAGACCAACTACGTTGGAACCAAAAAAATAGTTAAAAAGTTCCATCCTACACTAACAGAAAAAAATTATTAACTTATGTTTTTAAATTATTAATGTTATTTAATTTTAACGACAATAAAATTAAAATTAATTAATTTGAAATACTTTATCCGAATAAAGCAATTAAAAAAATAAACCGGTTTAAACTAAAAAAAATCAATGTATTTTAATAAATTTCTGATGGTAAATTTTTAAGGGAAGGAGGGTAAAATAATGATACAATAAGAATGAAATAATTTGAGCAGGATAAATGGCAAAGAACAAAAGAATGAAGAAACATTAAGGGGAAGAATCAAATGTAGCTGAGAAATTGGATGGAGGAAGGTAAAAATCTGAACAGAAACAGAAATAGAAATTTTTGTGTTTGAATTGAAGGAATTTACATACAATATTTAATAAGTTTCAGGAGGTGGTTTAACTCTATCGGTGGTGTCATGGCGCGACCCCATCATCATCATCACCCTGAACTCTTCGAAGTCGATGGTGCCGTCGCCGTCGCTGTCCACGCCGCCGATCATCCTCCGGCACTCCGCCAGGGAGCACTCCTCCCCTAGGCTCCGCATCACCGTGTTCAGCTCCTCCGCGGTGATCAACCCGTTCCCGTCCATGTCGAACACGGAGAACGCGTCCTTCAAGTTCTCCAGCACCTCGTCGGAGTCCACGCCCTTGGTGTTGAGCTCGATGAACTCCTGCAGGCTAATGCACCCGTCACCGTCACCGTCCACCTCCCGGATCATGTTGTCCACTTCCTGCTCCGTCGTCTCCTGCCCCAGGCTCCTCATCATCGACCCCAGCTCCGACGCCGATATCTTCCCGTCCCCGTTCACGTCGAACTTCTTGAACACCTGCTCCAGCTCACCCGTCAGCCGCACGCGCGACCGCACTGACAGTGACGTCGATCGCGACCCTGCGCCGGAGGATATCGCATCCTTCTCCCGGTTGAACAGGGATTTCAAACCCATGATTGATCAACACAATGTGAATCAATGCTTGTTTGTTTCTTCTAATTGGTTTTTGTTAAGGTGCGGAAAAATGGATATGAATGCGAGATTAGGGTGAGTTTGGTAAATGTCTTGTTTGCTGTTTTTGGAGAGCCATCTTAGGTAAAGTTAGCTACTCCCACCGTCCCATTCGGGACGTTATAAATTAGTTATTTGCAAAAAATGCAATTCCAAAAATCTTCTTACCAAATTATAAGGTTTAATGTAATAAGGCTGCAGTATACAATACCAAAATAAAATTATGCGACCCATCCATAAAAAATCTAACAAAAAATTACAATATTTTCGGAACAAAATGGTAACTTAACTACTTACAACATAAGTGTTAATTCCAATCTCCGAAGTAGAGTGAGGAATGCTTTAATTTTTGGGCCTAGGGCCGGATCAAGGCCCAGTCCAAATATTTGGCGATGTAGCGTGATGTAGCGTGAGCGTAACGAATCGAAGCTACAACCCATTCGGTTGGATTACCATTACCCCTTGTGCAATCTATTCTATACCACCTGCTACCTACTGCACCAGTCCCAACTCTATCAAAATAGTTTATATTCCATTAGCCTACCTTGTTCTCTCTCTGTTCTCTCTCTTCAGATCAAGCATCAGGTTTCTCTCTTCCCTTCCGTTTCCTTTTTCCAAGCTCCTAAACTGTAGTACTTCAACTATCGATCCTACCAAATCATTCCATTACTTCAATTTTTTCTCACAATTTACATCTATTCGATTCAAATGCCTCTAGTTTTCACTTTGATTCACTCTTTTCAAACAATCTAAGGATGATAGCATAATTGTTATGGTTTACTGGGGTCGGACTTAGGGTTTCCTTAATTGCGTGTACTTCTCTTGTTATCTTGACTGCGCTGATCGAGTTTCATGAGTTTTGTGGATAATGTTTGTCCAGTTTAGGATTCCGTTTTAATTAATTGATAAATTGTTTCGTATTATCTGTTATTTTCGTTTTGTAAAAGTTACCTATATATGCATATCATTATAATTGATTTTATCTGCATTTTGAAATTTATACACAGGCTCGATCGCCATGTTTTATGGTTGGCTGCTTACTCTTGTTAATATAAGCGTTTGGTTGTTTACTCTTTCAGGGAGCTTCAAGGTTGATTCTCGGTGTAGCCGCTATCAGTACAATAGAAAATGGTTTGCTTCCCAAAATGGTTTATTTTTTTGTTTTTTATTTTTTTTTCTGTTTTCTTTTGATGTTTTTATCTTTGTCTGTTCCAATTTGAAAATATAATACAATGTGAGGAAAAGATGATGTTTTTGTTAGGTTTTCAGTAATTTATCCCTATAACTGTGCCAACTTTTTGTTTTACCACCTGTACCTAAAATCTCCGCAACAAGCAATTTTTTTTGTTTGTTTTTGTTCCTATGGTTAGTTTTCTAGCACTATAAAAACAACTATAAAATGGAGGCATGGGACCTAATAACGTAAAGAAGATGCTCGTATGGACAGGAACTCACGTGTATAGTATTGAGGTATAAGGACTAAAACGAAAAGCTGGTGCAGACATAGGGATCAAATGATTAATTAAAGTTTCCTTTTTATTAGTACAAAACATTTCCGTAAGCCAATTATCCCCGTGTTTTCGTATGTTGTTTCGAATCCTAGAATTATGTTTTTCTTATATGATCTCTATTAATTTTACATCTCTTTCTAACATTTTAATCAATCAATTGATTAATTATGTAATATTGACGCCACGGCGATGATATCTACCGATTTTTATAGTCTTATCTACTTTATGTACATTTGTCACAGTTTTTTGACGGATATGGATATCACGGGACATCATTTGAGCAGATATATCGATGCTACCCAGCTTCTTTTATTGAAAAGGTTCACATTCTTTTCAGGCATTCATTGATAATACTGCGTCTCTATTATAGAATGATTAAAAGTTCATTGACTTTTACTTTCCATTTTGAAATTATAATCCACTATTAAGTTATATTGCTTTCAGCAAACTAAAATTAGTCATGACTTGTATAGTTTTTTTATTATTGTGATTTTTTTACATATTGTTTCTAGTAGATGACGATATATCTGTATATGTGCTATATATGGTATTTTATGTTAGGCTCCTCATCCCGTTATCAGTCATTTATCATAAACACAAAAAAATGTTGCTCCTGAGGGTGAATGCAATTGGTTGAGTTGTGGGACACAAATTGAGGTGAACAAGTTTAATCCCCCGCAAATCCACTAAGCACTTCATGCCTCTCTCTCTCCCTCCATCCCTCCCTCCCTCCCTCCCTCCCTTGAAAAGCATACTATGACCCTCCATCCTTTTGGATAAAAAAAGGGGTATATATCTGGAAAATCAATTTATATATGATAAACCCAAATGGTTTTTTTAGAATTGAGGATTTCCGTAGGAGTTAGAGGGGGTGATGAAAGATCATAAATGGTAATACATGGACTGCAAATATTAAGCTACACTTAAAACATTTATAGATACATAGAAAATAGCTTTAATAGTAATGAAAATAACCTCTAAATTGCACCATTAAACTAGATTTGCACTAAAACTTCAGACGAACAACATCCAACGTAAGTCATAATCACATGCATTTTTTGTAACATGACTAAAAAACAAAGAAGTCTGACGTGAGAGTTTCCTACGCTGTGAGCTCCACCGTGCATGGTTATCTCTGCGTAAGGGTGAGGTGTGGGAAATAGACTAGAGGGTGGTGTGCAAAGGTTCTCTTATCTTATTATCCCTGTATGGGAAGAAAAGAGGCTTGAGAGAGAAGGAGCAGATGAAAAAGTGAAAATTATGATGGGTTTTGTCTTGTTAAGGGAAAGTAAGTTTGCATTAAGTGTAGAAAATTGGAATTCTGATTAGACTGTCAAGTTGTTAATGTAGATTGAAACTCATTTTGGTTTAAAGTTCAAAATTATTATACCTCCATATTTCCTTGAACATAAGAAGGTATGGCATAAAACAAATATTTGGATGCTGGTTTGAAATATAGAATGTGGAAGCATGGGAATGTCAAACTTAGAGAAAGAAAGTTAAGATATTCAATTAAAGCGACCTTAATCTATATTGTTTGGTGTATGAGAGTTATGACATTCTTAAATTGAAACCATATATTTTGTAAGTTTAAGCTATCTGATTTTTTTCTCTTCCTATTTTTTCCCTCTTAATACTGCAGCCCCAAATTGAAAGTGGTGACAAAAGTAAGTTTCCATGTCCATACTAGTTCTTTTGTTTTTTAAAATATCCTTTCCGCACCTATCTGATGTCAAAATTCAATTCTTGTCATGTCTCAGTTATAATGCCTCCATCGGCCCTTGACCGTCTCGGTTAGTTGTAACTGTTGAACTGTTTTCTATTTTGCTACTATTCAAGATGAACATATACCTAAAGAGTCAAATTCGATTGCCAACTTTTATCTGCAGCATCTCTGCATATTGATTACCCAATGTTGTTTGAACTCCGTAATGATGCTGCTGAGCGGGTTTCTCATTGTGGTGTTCTTGAGTTCATTGCAGAGGAAGGCATGATATATATGCCATACTGGGTAGGCATTCCAAAGTAATTGTCTGTGAATGTTGTTGTAAGCTTGTTTCACCAAATATGGTTCTGCTTTGAGTTTTTAGTTTTTTGAATTGATCTGGTTACATACACAGATGATGGAGAACATGCTTTTACAAGAGGGGGACATTGTTAAAGTGAAAAATGTGACACTTCCAAAGGGGACGTATGTTAAGTTACAGCCCCACACAAAGGACTTCTTGGATATTTCCAATCCAAAAGCTATGTGAGTTGATGTTTATTAAGTTTGGAGTAAAGCTATGGTATTTCCCCGCTGATGAGTTTTTCTTTTAAAAAGGCAATACCTCGGATTTGTTTCTTCTTTGCAAATTGATATTTGTATCCTCTCATGCCATCTTTCCAGGATAATATTCCCACTGCTTGATGTTATGTCAATTACACACACTGCAACTACAATGGTTTTGTGGTATTTGATGCATTCTGGTTTTTGGGATTTTTTGTATTTTGTATGTGTTCTTTAATGTGGTTGCAATCTTAGAAGTTGGCCAACTAATTATTCCACATAACTATATCTCACGTGCATTAGAGCTAAGTTCAGCATGTGAGTTCGTTGTCCACATGTGATATGGGTATGTAGGCTTTTATTGTCGTTTGCTTGTGGTTTGTGTTGTTTTAATTCTATCTTCTAGTCCTCTGTTAGTTCATTTCTGTATTTACTTTTGGACAGTGATTTGAGGTAGATCTTCATTTATATATTGTACTTTTTTATGCAGCTTAGAAACAACACTGAGGAATTTTTCCTGCTTGACTACTGGAGATAGCATTATGGTGGCTTACAACAACAAGAAATACTACATAGATATTATAGAAACTAAGCCTGACAATGCCATAAGCATAATTGAGACAGACTGTGAGGTGGACTTTGCTCCTCCCTTGGATTACAAGGAACCTGAAAAGCCCATTGCACCGATTTCTACTGGAAAGGCACCAGTGACTGGTATGGACTTGACTGATGGATGTTTGTCATAATATCTCTTTGGATGGAAGTTCTTTTCCTCTGTTTGTGTGACGGTGTGACATGTTTCTGTATTGGAAGCTCAGTTTATAAATTAAAGTATCGAAAGCTCCTAGTATGGAGAATAATGTCGTTTACAATTATTAATTTTGCTTAATTGGTTTGCTATATTACTGGGACGTCAGTGCTGAACATTGAAGTGAGAAGTTTTTTTTTTTTTTTTTTTTTTAAAAAAAAAAAAAAA
>Ga0209700_108020_pt1 | contig 14089 bp, 15 predicted proteins | sample SiratroredBW_FD_187528 | JGI IMG/M metagenome (GOLD analysis project Ga0209700, IMG submission 187528) | Root nodule microbial communities of legume samples collected from California, USA - Siratro red BW (SPAdes) (version 2) | ecosystem: Host-associated > Plants > Roots > Nodule | place: USA... | reverse complement strand
CAGTTCACTGTCTGTTTCTGAATTTTAATCTGGTTTTCAGTACACTGGTTTTCCAGATTTCATATTTGTCTGCAGTGCACTGATTCTGTTTGATTGATTTTATATTTGTTAATTGTTTGAACCTCTGCAGATTGCATTCTAAGTTTCTTTAAAGAATTTGTATTCTCACATTGAAAAGCAAGTTTGCGAAAAGATTTGAAAAGGGTTCAATTCACCCCCCCCTCTTGAACTTAGGCCAAATACTTACTTTAACAAGGTGTAACCGGCATCGAATATATAACTCTACGTCAGTTTGTGTGGAGCTGACATGAACTATGTTCAATTATTTACAAAAATACCACTGCGTTTTTGGTTACATCGGTTTGCTTTTTAACCGTCATTATACACAGACGTAGAATGATGTTTTTCTATTAGTGGTACTACCTTACACGTATTAAACAAATGTTGAGCAGTTTCTACTCCTTGGCACAATGGACACTGTACATTCCCTAACTGCATTCCCTTTCTATCTAAATTAATCATGGTTGGTAACCTATTCAATAATAACCTCCAAGCACACAGTAATGAAATAATTATTTTAAGACTCCATAACAACTAGAATACCTCAGAATTCTGCAATAGCTCCTCGTTATTCAATATACTATATCCAGACTTAACTGTATATTCTTGGTGATCCTCACCAACCCACACCAATTTACACTGTCCCTCTACATTCCAAATAACTTTTGTGATCGTAACCAACAAGTTCTTCTAGGTGTTTTTTCCATTCAAATCTCTCCCTACGCCACCTTAGGTTCTAAGACCAGCACCGTGTACTCCTACTAACCACCTGATCCATAAAGTCACCCACGAAATTATCTTTACTATAGAGATTGTATACAACATTGGAAACTTCTCTTTCAATACTTGACCATCTGCCCAGGTATCTTCCTAAAATTTAATATACCGCTCATCACCTACAATCTACTGGAATCTACTGTCGAACCAATTCCCTTGTAATCCTTTTCCACATACCATACACAAATTGTTCCACCACTGGGATTGATTTCTGTTACCTAATGAAACATCTATATTCCTCCAGTTTTCTTACCTCACATCAAGAATATCTCTCCACAAGCTCTCCTCTGACACCCATACCCCATTTCCACTTATCTAATGCATCATTAAAACAACCAATATCCTAAATGCCCAACCCACAAACTTCAACTGGAGCACAAATCGTCTTCCACTTCACCCAAGCAATCTTTCTACTATCATATCCCTAACCCCAAAGGAACTTAGCCTGAATACGTCTAATTTGATTGCATACACCAGCTAGTGCTTTAAAGAAAGAAAAGTAAAACAGAGGTGGAGCACTAATAACTGACTTAATTATACATATCCGGCCAGCCATCGAAAGCAATCTACCCTTCTATCTAGAGATTCTAGATTTAATTTTGTTCACAGTAGGGTTCTAGAACTCACATATCTTTAGGTTACCTCCGATTGTCATACCTAAGTACTTAAAAGGAAGTTCCATATGCCAACAATTAACACATTTAGAGTACATAAGTTTATCTTACTAAAAAATACCCACGAACCCAACTGTACTCTTGTGAAAGTTGACTTTAAGCCCTAACACCAACTCAAAAGATCTTAATATTGCTTTAATTACCAACATGTTTTGATACGAGGGATTGTAAAAGAAGAGTATATCATTTGCAAACTGTAGCAAGTCTACCTGCACTCTTTGAATGTCCATTAGCTTTTTTAACTTTCCTCATTAGCCCAGTAAGGCCCTCAACAACTATAATGAACAAGAATGGCGCCAAAGGGTCACCTTGCCTAAGTCTCCTTTTCGGTTTAAATTTCTCGGTGGGACTACCATTCACCAATATAGATACGGTGGCCGATTCCATACAAGCTTTAATCTATTTGCTATCGAAACCTAATCTCCCCAGCATATAATATAGGAACTTCCAATCCACCGAGTCATATGCTTTTAAAAAATCAACTTTCATAAACACTTCACTTTTCTTCTCCTTGGCCTCCATCTCGGCCCTCAACACGACCTTCTCCTCGGCCTTCTTGTCAAGAACCTTCCCCTTCAAGCGGGTCCTCTCGAGGGGTTCGTTCTCGTTCCTCCTTGTCGAATCTTTGCCTGAACCTCTCGTTTTCCTCTCGAAGCTTGTTCAATGCATTCACATGGCGTGCCAAATCTTTCGCATGCCTGTTTCTTATAAGTTCCAGTTCCATTTTCATCTCGGCCAGTGCGGCCGCTGAGTCTCCTCGATTGTTTTGCTGGCTTCCGTGATTTCTGGTTGTCACCATTGTTGCTAGGCTAATTTCGGCCGCACGATGGGCGCTAAAATGTTCTTGCAAGAGACTGGTTGGCTCCAACAACAACACAGTCTTCTGTCGTTCCTGATATTCCTTGATCTTCGTTGCTCCTCTGCTTTCCAAATCCACGGTCTGGGGAGGGGGGTTTTGCAAGTAATCCAGCGCTCAAGTCAGTTTAGGGTCTGAGTGTAACAGGTGATTTAAATTAGAGTTTAGAAGTACCTTATTTGTGGTGATTTAACTCATATTTATAGGTGTTGTAATGGGCCTCGAGTCTTCAAGGCCATTAGGCCTAGTCCAGAGTAAGGCCTAATCTGTTATGATTTACCCTATCCTAAAATTGTTGTACTTACCTTACACGTGCCTCACGCGTGGGACTGCCACGTGTCATATGACTGTTATGCGCTACTTGTCCATCATCATGTGTAAGCGTCATCTGTGACCGACCGAGATACCGGTCAAGATGGCCACTTCGGTCGGCCATCTTGGAACTTCGAAAAGGGCATGCAAATATAGTTGGTCTGTGTATGGTTAACCATATAGTACATTATTTATATTTTAATATGTTATTAAAATTTTTGTTATTAACATTATTATTTTTATTACTATTATTATTATCCTCAAATATTATTATTTTTAAATTTTTTTATTAGTAATATTATTAAAAATATTAATATTTTGTTTTTTTTTATTATTGTTATTATATACTATTATCAATATAAGTAATAATAATGATAATAAATATTAATAATATTATTAATATTACTGATACTATGATTAATAATATTAATATTATTTATGTTAATATTGTTATGATTAATATTTTTAATATTATTCACCAATATAAATGTGGAGGTATTACCTACGGATATAGGTTCGTAAGTTTTAGTCATGAAGATAAGTTCGTAATTATTATCTACGGAGATAGATATGTAGGTATTATCCACAAATATAAGTTCACAAATATTATCTACGAAAATAGATCCATAAGTATTATCCATGACCTATATTCGTAGGTAATACCTACGAACATCTTTCTATAAATGATACCTACGAATTTATATTCATGAATAAAACTATTAATACATATAATAATATTAAGTTTGTTAATGATTGTTAATATTATTATTGTTATTTTTAATAAAAATAAAAATAATATTAATAATACTATTATTATTAATGATAATAATAATAATAATTTTATTAATAATATTATTAATCATAATCATAATTACAATAATAATAATAATTATAACATTGTCACATAGTTTGTGTGGCGCAATGGTTAAAGGTTCATTTCTTTACTCATGGGTATCAAGAACAAAACACATAACATATATTAGATCATTCATTATTTTTATTTTCACAAAGTACTCTATCTAGCATTCTAGTTCCACTAAAACATTAAATATAAGAAAACTTCTTACAATAAAATCCAACATATGTCTAACATCAATGTTCACATGAACTACAATTAATCATTCAAAACATGAATTTTAAATGTACTCTAAATGTGTAAAGTTAAGAAAAATCTAGCTTAATCTAGTTATGAATGTTCGTCCTCATCACTTTATCAAGATTGTTTTTTCTTTCTTTATACTTTCATCTTCATTCATAACAATCATCTTAACTCAAATACAAGCATAAGTTTAAAGAACACGTTGCCAAACATACAACTAGAAACATTTTGTCTATTTCTCGAAACTAAATTTCAACAACATATACACACAGAAGAAACACAATAAACCCACTATCCTTAGTCATCCTAAGCACGAACCTCACTCTGATACCAAATGTAACATCCAATATTTTTCACATAATAGAAACTTTATCGCATAGAAATTCTATAATAAGCCTAAATATAAATCTCCATACATTCATCAAGGTATTTCAAAATATATGTTTCTACATGAGATTTAATAAAAATATATGTAAGTTCTATCATAATTTCTCAAATCAATCATAAACATACGTTCCACTAGATCTTAGAATCAATGATTCTCACATAATATATATGATAGTAAGTGTTAGGTATCCAAGTATGAGTCTAAGTCCCAAATTGAGTAGAAATGAAAAAGTTGAGCAACATATAATATAGAAGACCCACAAACCTAATGCCTTAAGATTTTGGGTTGAAGGTGGTGTCATTCCTTTGTATGTGTTTGACTCTTGTCTCATTCTTGTTTGTCTCCCTAGTGGTATCAAAGCAGATGGTTTGGGCAGCGACCAACTCAGGAGAGTATAATTTGACCCCTGTATTGAAAGTCTTCCTTACGGAGGTTTCAGACAAGCGTTTCCCGTTTGAGTGTGTAAATGGCGGTACAAGTGAGGGTGGTTTGTGAATACTCGTGTTTGAAAAATGCTTTTGCTCAAGGAGGAGTGTACCAATGTGGAAGAGGGACTCTCACTTGAGGGGAAGATTGTTAGGTATCTAAGAGTGAGTCCAAGTCCCGCATTGAGTAGGAATAAGAAAGTTGAGCAACATATAAGAGAAAAGACTCACAAACCTAATGTCTTAAGGTTTTGGGTTGAAGGTGTTGTCATTCTCTTATGTGGGTTGGACTCTTGTCTCATTCTTGTTTGTCTCCGAGGTGTTTCTCCCCTTGATATTTTTCAGCAGTAAGAGAGACTTACCTTGACACATGAGAGACCTAATCAAAGAACTTCAATCTTTTTTTCTCAATCTATCTGTTTCAGTCACTCTTCTCCCCACACACTTTCTTGATGGTAAATTGCGGAGAACCCTCACACTGCAGAGACAAAACCCTAATTCATTCTGTAATCAACATTCACTAGGTTGATTACTATCAGCTATTTATAAAGTAAATGACCTCCCATAATTATCAATACATCCTTCTATTTTATTAAATGAAATGACATTCAGGCCTATAATTATATTCTTCATGAGTCACATTAATACAATATATTTATTTATTTTCTTACAATATCTTTCTACAATTATAAATAAAATAAAGTAAAACAAACTAAAACTTCTCCATCAGCTCAATGAAGAGTCATACCACCTATCAAATCATCAGCTCAAGAATTTGATTGAACACTCTTGTTGTACTCAAGGTTAGGAATCCAAGGGTGATGTGATCGTCATTCTGATAAGGAAGGACGATGGAGTTTTAGAGAAAAGACAAAGAAAAGGGAATGAACATCTTTTAAGAGAGACGGTGGTTTTTATAAAAATATAACATGAATATTGATTTTCATATTTATATAACTTTTCTCTTTTTTAAAAAAAATATTTAGATGTCATCTTATTTATATCTAAATATTTTAAATATCTTTATATTCTAAAGTTATTTTCTAAGGTATTATATTTCGTCATTAAGTTTTCAATTAATTTTTAATTAAAATAGTTTAGCACTGACTTAGTTGTCATTATGTGTTTTATTTAATATTATATTTCAAAATAAATAATAAAATTAAATAAGGAGCACAAAATGGTACTCCAACCTACATACAAAAAGTTCTAAGAGTAGATCATGGTGTACTCTTTATGTTAATATTTATTTAAATTAGTCTTCAGTACAAGAAAAAAACTATTTAGAGACTAATTTTTAGCTATCAAATGAAATGTTTGGTAAGTATGACCAAAATAGTTAGCAAATTAAATTTTAGTTACTAAATAACTACAAAATAGAAGTAATGATTGAATTTAGTGATCAATTAAGTCAAGATAATTGATATCTAACATTAGCTACTCATGTTTTAGTAACATATACCATTAGATTCTTGTTTTTTTTTTTCAACAACCATGAATAAAATAAATTGGAACACTTGAGAGGTGTCCCAACCCTATTACAAACATAATAAAAAACTCTCTACTACCCTACTCTAGTCCACCTTACAATAGTCACTATACTCCCCATACAATATTTATCTATAACAACAAGACCAGTTTCCTGACACTTTACTCAACCTCACAAGGTACAGGAAATACGTAAGTGAAATAGATGAGACCAAAACCAAGATACAGAAACACAGTACTTGCATAACGCTTCTTGTGAACAATGACCATAAGACTCAACTTTACATATTTTTCATACAATTCCAATACATAATACCCTGTATTATAATTTTAATTTTCCCCAAAGCTTAGTATAATCCCAATGTTGTGTCTTCCAATTCGACGATTTCCAAAGGTTTAAAAAGATTTCAGCAGTCCACACTTCCAATTCCTGCTACCAAGCATGCTTCCATGATCTACCTTGAAATGTATTAATTACTTACACAACAACAGAGCACAAATATTGCCTCCCTCCTTCACCCAGACCTTACCAATTGCTTCTCGTAATCCCTTTTCTATGGATGACTATTTCAATTAGAGATCGTACCTAATCTTCTTCATGACATGCCTTATTTTAGGCACTGTAATGGACACAATAACCATTCTGCCAATGAGAAATAAAGTCCAATATTTTTATACTTGGCCCATAACCATCCTTTAAGTTGAGCAAGGGAAAAAATTTCTACTGCATCATCTACCCCTTCATTAAAAATAACCTTGTTTCTCTGAACCCATATTTCCCATACAACTGCTACCCACACTCCTAACCAAACCAAATTTGATTTGTTATTGAGCTTCATTAGGTAGAAACTCTGAAAATGGTTCAAAATAGAGTGGGGCCTTACTGTAGTATTGTCTATCCATTTATCATAGTTATCCCAAACTTTCCTAGCAATGTCACAGTTTAAAAATAAGTGATCTACACTCTCCTCATACATATTACACATAGAACACGTAGTACTTACTAACTGCACTCCCCTAACAGCTAAATTGGCTCGTGTTGGGATTCTATTCCATAATACCCTCCATACAAGGAATAGTGCCAAGGGAGCCGCTTTTAAGTTCCATAACATTTGGAATTCTTCTTTTACCATTCTATCACCTGTATTCTCCAATAATGCATAACCAGATTTTACAATATAGCTATTTCCTTCTTCCTTTCCCCATATCCAGTCATTTGATCCATTTCTCTTCCATTGTGTTGTATTTAAAATCAAAAGTAATTGTTCCTGTAACTCCTTTTCCCATTCAAACAATTCCCGCCTCCATAATAACTTCCATTGAAAGGACTCAACATTAACCATGATTCTCCATTGACCCACCTCACTTATTACTCTTTATTTTTGCTTAGTGTTAAAGAATACAACCTAGGAAACCTTTCTTTTAATGGTTGTCCCCCAATCCACCTATCCTCCCACACTTGTATGTGCTTACGGTCACGTAATACCCAATTAATGTTATTGTCAAACCAATTGATTTGATTCCTAACAACACAAATTTTGCAAAGGTCTTTCCACCAACTAGATTGCTTAAGGTTCTCCCTATCACTTTTCATATCCCTCCACGTGCCATACTTAGACTCTAATAAATCCTTCCATACCCCTTTTTCTCTACTCCAAACCTACACTTCCATTTTGTTATCAGTGCCTATTAAATTTGCTGATGTCCTTAACACCTAACCCTCCCATTTCTTTTGGAGAACACACTTTATCCCATGCAATCCGAGCAATTTTCCTGTCATCGTGCCCCCAACCCCATAAAAATTGAATTTGTATCCTTTGGATCACTTTACACACTTTACTAGGTGCCTTAAAGAATGAGAGATAGAACAATGGTAATGCATTTATAACAGATTTTAACAAACACACCCTCCCAGCTAAGGACATAATTCTCCCTTTCCACCTAGAATGTCTCTTTTCAATTTTCTCCATTACTGGTTTCCAGAAGGACACTGTTTTATGATTACCTCCAATATACGAACCTAGATATTTAAATGGTGAATGCATCGTTAAACAGTTCAAACATCTTGAAAAGATAGATAAATCTATATCATCCACACCAATAGCCCGACATTGCTTTTATGGAAGTTTACTTTTAATCCCAATATAAGTTCAAAACATCACAAAATTGTTTTGATAACCAAGATGCATTTGTATGTCGGTTGACAAAAAAATAAAGTATCATCCTCAAATTGCAATAGACTTACCTCAATGCTCTTTGATCCTACTTTAACCCCATCATAGATACCTTTACTAATTACTGCCCTCACTAAACCAGCCAATGCTTCTGCCACTATGAGGAATAAGAATGGTGCCAAGGGGTCCCCATGTCTAAGCCCTTTTATCGGTTGGAATTGTTTTGTAGGGCTCCCATTCACTAAAATTGAAATTGTGGCTGACTCTAAACATGCTTTAATTCAATAAATCCATTTATTATTAAAACCTAATATGCCCATCATGTAAACAAGGAATCCCCAATCGACTGAGTCGTATGCTTTCTCATAGTCCACCTTAACAATAACCCCTTTCTGCTTGTGTTTCTTCAAAAAATCAATAGTTTCATTGGCCACTAGGACACTATCTAACAACCCCTACCACTTAAAAACGCTGATTGATGTTTGTCTATAATAGTTTACAACACCCTCTTAATTCTATTTGCTAGTATCTTAGAAATAATCTTATAGACACACCCAACTAGAGAAATAGGTCTAAATTCACCAAGATTAAGGATTTTCAATTTTTGGAATCAGAGTAATGAAAGAAGCATTGCAACCATGTGGAATATATCCATTACTCTTAAAACCATAAACTGTTCTTATTATATTCGGTCCCACTATCTCCCAATTACTCTTAATGAAATGGAAATTGAAATCATCAGGCCCTAGACTCTTAGTGCTCTCACAACTACCAATAGCCTCTAATATTTCTTCTTCACTAAACGCTCTACATAACATCTCATTATCCGCTTATGTAATACTCCTAAAGTGAATCCCATATAAGTTAATCCCCAACCTATTTTGAACTGCGGATTTCTCTTCGAAATAGCTTTTTACCTCTGCTTTTATCCTTACTAGATTATCACTTCACTCCCCTTCAATATACAATCCCTTGATCCCATTATTCATCATTTTCCATTTAATTTTAGAATAGTAATACCTAGAATTCGTATCACCCTTCTTTAACCATTCTATTCTTACTTTTTGTTTTGCCACCAAAATCTCCTTTTCATTCAACATATTTAGATCCTTTAATACATGTATCCTCTTCAATTGCAACTCTTCATGTAGCATTCCATCATCATCGCACTTATCCAAAAACCCCAGTTCCTCCAAAAGTTTCTTTTTTTGGTTAACTTCTTTATTATATACCTCTACCCTCCATTGCTTCAACTCCCTTTTCAATTGTTTTAATTTATCTTTCACCAACTCCAAACTATTATCTCTATGCATGAATTTTTCACTACCCCCTTGAAGCCCTCAGTATTTTGCCATACATCAAAAGTCCTAAAAGGCTTTGGTCCCCAATCTATTACTTTGTTTTGCACTACAAGTGCACAATGGTCAGAAACTATCCTATCTTTAATATGTTGTGTAACGCCCGGCCAATATACCAACCAAGTACCCGAAACAAGAACCCTATCTATTCGACTTCTAGTTGTCCCATAAGGACGATACCAAGTAAACCGTCTACCAACAGCTGGGATATCCATCAACATACATGTATCAATGAATCGATTGAACTTCTCAATTTCATTCCTGTTCACATGACCATTTCCTACACCTTTCCTTTCATTTATATTTCTAACTGCATTAAAATCCCCCATCACACACCACCCTAAATTCCTATTGTTGTCAATAATTGTTGTTATTTCTTCCCACAATGTATATGTTTCAGTAGCCAGACATGGAGAGTATACATTTATGAGTGCCACTTCCACAAATTGGTTATTATCTTCATGCTTATACTCCCTCTCTGTCATTATGAATCCTTTACCCTCTACAATCCTAGAGCATATGAATAATTGCTTACTCCACATAGTTAGTATATCTCCTCCTTCTTTATCCACTCCTCTATGAACCCAACTTATCTCATTATTTCCCCATACTGAATAATATTTCAAATTAGGAATATTCACTTGCTTAGTTTCCTGAATACATACAATACCTGGTTTCTCTTTATTCATCAATTCTTGCATATACTTCCATTTATTGTCTCTCTCCCAACCCCCTAATATTAATGTTGATAATACTCATGGTCCACAATCATCCCTCTCCTTCGTTGTGCTCCTACAGAGTCGTTGGTCTCTAGCTTCCATTTCCCTAAGTTTCTTACGAATACTTTCTTCATCACTCACACACTAAACCCCTATATTCTTAGCTAGCTCCCATAATCCCACTTCCTCTTCCACAACACAGTTAGCAACAAATCTCTTATTACAATTTAGAATATTGTTATTTAAAATAAAGCTAGAGATTGGTAACCCACTAACCTGGATGTCGTAGTGGAGTTTATTACCACATTTTTTCTCCTCTCTCTACATTTTCTTGATTCGGCCTTTCATAATGGAAATTGATCCTTGAACTGCTCCGGGTTAATCACTACCTCCTCCACTAATGCGAACCTTCCACCTTCTGCTTGGGAATACTCCTCCACTGATTCATTGTCAGGCATTGTAATAGCTTTTCCAACCACCTTCACTGTTGTCCCATATTGGACGGTAATCTTCTCTCCACTAATCAATCTGGATTGGGTTATCGTTTCGACCCCAATAGCTTTTAGGGATTTAAACCTCTGGCATCTTGCGATTTGAATCTCGCTAGCATTAGAATTGCCCATGCTCCTACTGTTCTGCTTGTTTTTCCTTAAAGATAACTCCTGCGCTAGTTCCACCGTGTTCATCAAGTATTTAATTTGGGTCTTAGGCCCACGTTGCTTATTTCCAAACAACCCCTCAATTGGTATTCCACTAGAACAGATCCACCGCTCCATGTCCGATCCACATCCCAATTCATTAATGATTTAGGGATCGTTGGTACTATGGCCTAACACTCTATGCTGCGTATATTCCAAATTGAGCGTACAATTTTTAGCCTCATGTACTGAATTTTCCTTATTCATGCAACATAATCTCTCTTTTCCAGCTTTATCGATTTTTCGTTTTACGTTTTCCAAATACATCCGTACGTTTCCCGGTTCAGTGCTACTATTCCGGCCACCATCGGTATCCACCATACCTACTTCAATGTTAACGCTGCTACAGATTCTTTCATCTCCAAAATACATGTTCTTCATTTCCTGACGTGCACCATGATTACCACTGAACCCCAAGGCTCCCTTACTGTATTGGTTCAATGCTTTATCACTTTCAATCGCCAAAGGCTCTTCTACAAGTTGCTAGTCTTCTTCATCACCTTGGATAGTGTCCCCTACTATCGTGTTTATAGAAGATCCACTATCTGTGGGCTTCCCTTTTGTCCACCATCTTCTATATACGTCGTTAGCATCCATTGACGTTTCCTCAATGACAGAGACTTGACACATTATATTGTTAATCTTTATATCTTCATGTATGTCAATCTTGAACGACACCACCGATCGCACTCTTAGTCTTGCATATTCAAGGGATTCCCCATTTAGATTTGATTCATCTATCTCCACCAGATTTCCCACTCTACTAATAACACTCTGAAAGCACTCTGCATTCCACATAGAAAGCAGTACTCCCCTGTATCTAACCCAAACTACTCTATTCCCAACTGGTTTTCCTTCACCCCACAGCCTAACCATCTCAAACACGCTGCCCAAACTCTCCCTATTCTCCTCTATAACTCGCGTAATCTTAATTTCATCCTGCCCTGTTAACAGCATCTGGTTATCACCTAGATACCTAACGCGAATAGCACCTAAACCTTCCCTCAACAGCTTTTCCCGAACCACCTCCACAAGGATGAGATTTGTTGTAATGCCCACCCAGCTGTCTTCCAACCAAGATTGTGTCATCAGTGGAGACGTGATGCACTGTCCCTTCCAGTCTTGATCACCACAATTCTACTTACTTTCTTTTTTTGTCTTCTCCTTCACACGTCACTGTTTAACTCTCTTCTTAAGTTCCTCCTTGCTTACTCTTTTCGTATGTTGCGTTTAGTACCTTTCTTTTGTAGCCCTATCTCCACCTTTCGCATACTTGGGAAGATTGACGTATAGTTTCATCGTGCCAATCCTCATTGAATCAAGCTCTCGTTCCAACCTCACTGGTTTTTTACATCCCAGAACCGAACAAACCCGTACTTGTTCCCCCATAGATTAACCCTTGAGCAATAAAGACTTCTTCGACTACTCCCCACCTTTGAAAAATTCTTTGCATTTCTCGTTCACCAAGGGTATTGGGAAACTGAGAAAAGAAGAATGTGGTTAGATTCCAAGGTTTGATTGTTCTGCTTGCCATTTTTCCGGTCACCAAAGTAGTGACTTTTAGGAGAGAGAACGGAGAAAATTTTTACGTTAGGAGAGAGAAAAAAAGTACTTTGAAATGGTTCTAAATTGGTATCTAATTAAGTTAGAGACTAATTTAGAATCTAATGGTACAGGTTACTAAAATCTTGGTAGCTAATGTTAGATATCAACTATCTTGACTTAATTGGTAACTAAATTCAATTATTATTTCTATTTTGTAGTTATTTAGCAACCAAAATTTAATTTGGTGACTATTTTGGTCACAATTAGCAATCATTTCATTTAATAGTTAAAAACTGATCTCTAAATAGATTTTTTCTTATAGTGTTTATATTAACCGTTATTAATGATGTTAGTGTTTTAAAAAAATCATTTCATAATTCTAAACAAATAGAACAATAATTCCCTTTGTTTTCATTTTTCGTACCCCTGTTTGTAGCTAAAAACAAGTTTATAAAGCATTTTTTTAAGGATGAATGCATGATAGCAAATGGTTCAATTTTTTTAGAACGTTTTTATGAAATCTAGTTTTGTTGGTGAAATGATTGTTGCACTGATTGCACATTGAATGTACTAGTTAATCCAATAGTGCACTTATAGAAAATGTGTAGGAAAAGGAATGAGTAGTTGTTGAAAGAATAAATAATGAAATATGTAGAGGAGATTTGAATGTGAAGGGCGTTTATATATAGAAAACTGAGAGAGAAATCTTAACTCTTTTTGGTTAACATGAGACTAAGACACGAATTACATATAGATAACAATGTTTTGTTATTTAAATTTGGGTATTTAGATTAAAATTTATAAATAATACATATTTCAAGTCATATATGCATACAAATATATAACATATAAATAAGATTAGCATTGGTTACACTAAAACTAACTTGCATAAATATAAGAAAATAAATTGGTGTTAATTACATTTAAATAAATATTAAAAATAATAAGATTAACGTTGAAAGTAAGATATTAAAATGTACAATTAATACTAGATTAAGCTGATTTGTATAATTGTTTAGATTTGGCAATGACTCGTGAGAAATATTTCCAAAATTCTTATCCTAATAAATTTATGTGTATGCATCATAGGTAGTCCACATTTATCAAGGAATGAGTGTACATTTGTATATATACAAATATTTGTTTGAGTATTTATATCAACTTTATTTTAAGAATGTCTGCATTAACAAGATACATTTTAAATATATTTTTAGAAACAATTGTACTTAAAACTTTATAAGATATTTCTTCCAAAAACAAGTTCATTTACATTAATTTGATGTTACTTCTCAAATACGATAAAAACATTTAAAATTTATGTCCGTAGAGGCAGACATATATATCAAGAATATGTAAAAAATTAAAAATGTAGACTTTTGAAGGTAGAAATTAACTAAAGTAAAGCACAAGTGGTTGAAGTGACACATTGAATCATATAAAACATCACAATTGGAAACTTGCCTCATCCATTTGCTTTCAGAAGTGGAGAAGAGATGTAAACACCAGCATACAAAAA
>Ga0209700_108018_pt1 | contig 14090 bp, 8 predicted proteins | sample SiratroredBW_FD_187528 | JGI IMG/M metagenome (GOLD analysis project Ga0209700, IMG submission 187528) | Root nodule microbial communities of legume samples collected from California, USA - Siratro red BW (SPAdes) (version 2) | ecosystem: Host-associated > Plants > Roots > Nodule | place: USA... | reverse complement strand
AGTGTTGTGCAATCTCCCTTCGAGACCGTTAGCGGGCTTCCAGTGATTATTGAATCGCCCTACCGTACCGAATTTATCCCTCAAGGCCCAGTGACCCTTGGCTTCCAAGATGCCGTTACCATTGAACCCTCTCTTGAATGGACCGTTGTTGAGGGTCTGTCTGAAGGAACCGTGGTTAAAGTTTATGGATACCCTAAAACAGTGAAAGGTTCCTTCTCCATTCACAGAGTTATCGACAATAGGTATAAGCTTAAGTTCTGCAAAACTGGCGGCAGCCTCTGCGGTAATGTTGGGATTGCTAGGGATAATGCAGAGCACAGGATTTTCGTCGTCAGTCAGGGCAAGCCATTCGAGTTTGTTCTTGAGCCACTTCCATCAGCTTCATCTAAATGAAGCACACTCTCCATGAAAAATGGTGCACTATTTATGCTTTGGGTGTAATTAACTACCTTACGACTAAATAAAACATCCAAAGTCTCCGTTTTCTTTGCTGTGCTCATATTTCAGTTTTATGCTTTCGCTCTAAAAGCATAAATAGTGTCTGGTTTACGTCTTTCTTTCCATCAATACAGACACGGTGTCTAAAATGAAAACTGATTTTCTTCATATATAATCAATTAACAAGTCTGGTATAATATAGTGATAAAATTTACAAATATCTTACTTAATGAATATTATTATATTATTATTATAAAATTATCAATTTATTTAAAATAAAAGTTGTCACAATATTATTATTATTATTCGTTTAAAGTATTTAAAAACTTAAAGAAAAAATTATAAACTAATTAATAAGTTAAGTTTCTAATGATACTTGGATCAAAAATACAGATATCAACTCAATACTAAAAATAGAAATATACTTATGTGTGCTTCTGAAGAAAATATTTACAAGGTTTATGATATAATTAGTATTAAGGAAATGTGGGATATTCTTACTTTATGGTATCTTAATTATTAAGAGAGTTTGATATGTTAATTAAATTGCTGATAATATTTTTTTGGTAATTTTTTGAAATTTTAATCATATTTTAAAACAAGTACTATTTTTTAATTTAACTTTATAATTATTTATTAATTTTATAATCAAATGATTCAACATTTTACTCTCCATAAATTAAATGGTTGACCTTGTTAAATTTTAGGTTGAAGACGACATTCAAACTGAATTAATTCTTCTATTCATTTAATTTTTGAAAAATTTTCAAAATCCAATTCATATAGTTTATTTTAATTTTTATTTATATCACTTTAAATAAAAACTTTCATCTGCCAAGTTTTTCAGAAAGAAACTCGAATTTATTCTTCTTCTACCAAAAATTCCGCGTAGAATAACTCGCTACAAGAAAACATATATTTAAGCTGACGTCCCTTTATTATTTATATTTTAAAAACTTTTGTTACTATCATATATACACGTGGGTCAGTTCACGCAGTGTAAACACATGTCGGCTTGAACGAAACAATGAAGGGTTGGCTTGACGCGTGTTCTTTTTATCAGTATTTTACCCTTGTAAAGTACGGGATTTAGTTAAATGAAATTAAAAAAATATTATACTATATCAATTTAATATTATTATTACTATTATATAATATTTTAACATTTGTTGTATTATTATTATTATTATTATATTGTATCAATTTAATATTTTAATCTACAATAAAAATATATTGTAGTAGTAATTTTATTTTCAAAATATTAAATATAGAGTATGATGTTATTTGATAATTATGAGTGTAAAAATCGAGTAATATAAAAATTAAAAAAATTATTAAACGACAAAAAAAATCTTTAATATGCTTTTCCCATTTTCGCATGTACAAAGAAATTTATAAAGAATTTTGTTTAAATATAATAAAATATTTATAATAAATATATAATTATATAATAAATATTTTATTGTAATTATCTATATAATTATTATAGGTAAGCATAACCTAAAACATAGATCCGAATGACGTCACATAATGTCATATCGTATGACATCACTTTTAAAATTATAAATTTTTCTGAGTGTCATTTACATTTGAAAATATATTAATTTAAATATTTAGCAAAATAACATAGATTATAGAAATATTCATACCTTACGTCTTTTATTTTAAAACTTTCGAAATATTTATTTGTATACAATATTTTTTGTGTTGTTCAATGCCATCTTCATCCAAAACAAATATTTTCAATTATTTCTTTGTTTTCACTCTTAAAACTTCTTTGTTTTCACTCTTGAAACAACAACATAGAGTTGACTATGTATGAAAATCAGTCACGGAAGATATAATCCAACTCTGAAAAGTGATTGATCTTAGCTCTTATTGATTGTCATTACAAAACATAAATATATTGAAAAATATCTTCTTTGAAATTTGAAAGATGATCTAAAATCAGATGGAATCAAATTCATTCTCAGATAAATATCTTCTCACCAATGTTTTTTTCTGTGATCACTGTGGCAGAAATAACGTTTTTTGAAAGATCATTAACCTGTAATCTTGTCCCATTACAAAGACCATTTGCTTTATTGATATTTCTCAAAAGCATAATAGGTACACCAAGTTTCAACTTAATCTTATTATTTGATATTCCATAACATTTAATATCGTTTAAAAATTCATATGTGAACCATTATTCACTTTGAATCTCATTGTTTTTATCAAATTGGCAAGGTGTATCTGAGTTGACATACGTTTTTTCTTCACCATCTATTAAACATAAGATAAAATCATTAACTTCCTCTACAACTTCAATTGTGGGATAAAGTATTGCTCCATCATCAAAAAGTGTTTGACATATCACATTTAAGACATTTTAAGGATACACAAAGTAAACTAATGATAACAAAGGTGAGTCGCTCTTTTGGATTACCAGATTTTTTTTGTATATGTATAATTCCCTTGCCATTTTTATTTAAATCCATTTGTCTATCACCAATTTTTAGAATCCAGTCAACAAATTCTTTTATACCCGCAGCAGTTTCAACACATGTTGTTGTATTTAACCTCATGTTTTGTGTAAGTTTTAAAACTTTGCAATTTTGTCATAGATCAGAGTAGTTTATTATTGACTTGACGACATCATATATGGATCATTTCTTTACAACAGACAAGATTTGTCTAAAATCGCCTTCCAAAATAACAACTTTTCCTCCAAATGATTTTGTACTATTTTTTTCACTTTAAGATTTCATAATATCTCTCAAGGTTCTGTCAAATGCTTTGAAACATAATCTATTCATCATCGGTGCTTCATCCCATATAATCAATTTTGTTTCAATCAATAACCTTGCATGAATACTTCCTTGAGGTATGTTACGTTGATTCCTTATGTATTAATATAGGTATACAAAACCTAAAATGTGCTGCCTTTCCTCTAAGAAGTAGCAAAGAAGCTATCTCACTTGAAGCTACATTTAAAACTATCATACCCTTATATCTAAGAGCACAAGACAATGTTTTCCACATAAAGGTTTTTCCCGTACCACCACAGCCATACAAAAAAAAAATAAAAAAAATCATCCTTGTTGTAGAAGGACTGCTGACGTGGTCTCTTCATAGACACCAACTTGCTCAGTATTAATAGATTCTAACATTGGGGCGTGTTGTTTTTCCATATCTTCTTTATCATAGTTTAGCTTGTCCACAATAAAAGTGCTTTGAAACAATAACGAATCTGACATATCAAGTTGTGAAAGAGAAACAAATTTCTTTTAAAGATCTACCATTAGACACCAATAACTTTCCAATCCCTAGAAGACAAAGATCGTAGAGTTTAGGATCCGCAATTTGAAGCCCTACACAAAAAGAATCCATCATATAAACATCAAATAATATAATTATATTCCTAAAATTAATAAATATAGTATCTGACAAGTTATTTTGTTTCCTTTTTTGTTATAAGATTTCTTCTGAAAGTAACTTCCATGTAGCATTCTATCAAATTTGATATGGTATTCATGACCAATAATGAAATGAATAACCTTTTAAGAAGAGATTCTACAAAGTCCTGGATGACCCAAATTAATGAGAATAAAAGTGGACGTTAACCATGAGAGAGAGAATAAAGTGACTATTGTGAGAATGCAACAGAGACATGAGATATAATAATTAATTGAGAGAGTGTGTGACAAGGCATCACTCCATGAAAGACAGGATATGAATAGCAACACACCATTTTTTCTTTCTAACACTTTTAATGGATTGGTTCTCAGTCAAAATTATTTTATTTTTGTGATTGAACCCCTAAAAGGTTGGACCTCAATCAAATTAGTTTATTTTATTTATTGAATCCCTAAAGGGTTGGGCCTCAATCTAATTTTCTACAAATCTATTATAAACGGACCAAAATTTATATACACATTTTCTATTTTTAACAGAAAAGCAAAAAAAATGAAAGATTCTATTATTATTATATATATTTTTTTGAAAATAAGAGAAACATTAACATCTAGACTTAAACTAAATGAATGACTCTCATTATTTTTAAGAAGCAAATGAAAACATATTTGTTATTATTTTTTATAGAATGATAAAAGGGATAAAAAGCTAAATAATTTTTTCTTCCGTTTTTCTTTCAAAATAAAATATTATATATTTCTAAAAACAATAAAATTCAATCCTAAATTTTCAAAAAATATTTTTTATTTTATTTTTTAATTTAAAAAAATAATTTTATTTGCCCAAAAAAATTTGAGTTTTGACAGTTAACTCATAATGAAGTGAAGATAAAAATTTTGGTATCAACAATGAAATTTATAATTGAAACAAATATACAATATCAGAAATTACCAGCATTGTTGCTTTCCAATTCCTTTTCCATGATCCAATGTCTTGCTTTTGAATGCATATTTAATATATTTTTCCTTATCAATACAAAAAGATGATTTTACATTTTGATAACATAAGAAGGTCTTTGTGTTGATCCCACAGTCGATAAAACACCATAATTACGTGTGAAGAATGATCATTGCACATAAAACATGACAGGTAATTATGTATTTAGTTTTATTGAAAGTACTTGTTGTTTTCATTAAAATATACTAATTGTTTGAAGGTATTGCATCTTTACAATTTTGATTAATTTTGAGCATACTCTGCGGAACAGGAGTGACAATATTCTTGTCAATAACGCTTCTCTCCAAATCTTGATTATCTTGTCCAAGAACTAATTTAAGTTCAAAGTGTATTTTTATTCTTAAATACATACAATAAAATAATTGACTATGGATAATCATAGGGACTCTTTCAATTATTATTAATTAATGGGTCCAACCCACTTATTATTAGGTGACTCAATCACTTGTATTTTTACAATATAAATAACACTATTTTATGTAACCCAATAAGTAATAACAATATTAATTATAAAATATTTTGACAACTAAGTTAATATGCACAAATTATTAATTTATGTATCTCTAAAAAATAATTATTTCATCATTCTCCCACTTTGGATAACATAAATTAGACCATAACATTGAAAGTTAATCCAGAATAACTCACAACATGTGACCACAATAAAATACCAAAATATTACAACATATTTAATTAAAATATTCAAAATGAAATGTTTAAACATCTTATCACTGTAGAAAATCATATTCAAACGAGTAAGGATATCACATAGAAATGAAACACTTACATTTCGGTGATCTTTATAAAAGTCTGAAATATGCAAATAAACGTCTAATCATTTGTTCAAATGCTATATGAGATTGAAAAAATTCTTACTATAATAACAATTTGAGACTGGGTCCAAAAGGTCCCAAAATTATGTCATTATTCAAAATAATATAAATAGTATTAATTGCGCAAATTATAATATACAAAATATGACAATACAAGATAACTTTTGTCACAACAATAAATAATTATTGTCAAACATTTCAATAAACATGACAATACAATAAATGATGTCTAAAAGGAAAGTATATATATACATAAAAGAAAACTCTCACTAAACCAACCCATATGGGTGACATGCTTAACAAAGACTTTAACGGTTAATCCCTTAGTTAAGGGATCTACGGTCATAAGCTATGTGGGAATATGCTCAACTCGAGTTTGAAACTCTTGAATCTTCTCCCTAATAAACATGAATTTTGTCTCAAAATGTTTTGACCATTTTGTGGCGTTTTTATTACTAGAGAAACACACCACAAAAGAGTTATCACAATATATAGTAAGAGGCCTAGAGATAATCTCCACAATGCCAAGCTTACCAATAAAATTTTTCAACCAAATTTCTTGACGTGTAGCCTCATAACACGCTATATACTATGCCTCCATGGTCGATGTAGCTGTAAGTGTTTTTCTAACACTCTTCCAAGAAATGACACCTTTAGCCAATATAATTATGCACCTGGATATAGATTTGAAATCATCTAGGCAACCACCACAATTAGAATCAGTGTACCCTTTCATTTCAAGGCAATCTGAGATCTTTTAAAAGTCAATATATAATATTTAGTATCTTGTAGATACCTCATAACTTGCTTTATAGCTTGCTAGTGAGCCATACCGGGATTGCCAAAGTATCATCCAAACACATTAGCAACAAAAGGAATATCAGGACATGTGCAAACTTGAACATACATAAGGCTGCCAACAATGGAAGCATAAGGAATCTTCTCTATTCCTGCAATTTCACAATCATTTTGAGGACATTGTGATTACAAAACTTCTTACCCTTTTGAATGAGAGTAGTGCAAGGCTAACAAAACTTCAAGTTAAATTTATTTAAAATCCTCTTGATGTAACTCTTCTGAGATAAACTGAGAATGTCTCGAGATCTATCACGATGAATCTCAATACCCAAAACAAAAGACTATGTTTTTGTAGGATGAAGTTCAAGTTCACTTGGATAAGAAAAAATAAAATGAAGAAATAAAGCAAATACTTTTGTTATATATGTTATAATGTTTTGTAATTTTCAAAGTGTGCTAGGCAACACTGGAGTATAGTTTTTAATATTTTCAGTTGGTACCATTATGTTTTGAAATACATTACGCACATTTAATTGCATTTCTAAATGTTATTAGTATTATTAATGTTATCTTCAATTACAATTTACTAAAAATATGTAATTGTCTTTTATAGTTTTATTTAAGTATTTTTATATTATAATAACAATGTTCAAAATGAATTAGTGACTTAATGTATTCATATTCTATTTAGAAATATTACAAATGTGATATGAAGGATTAATCCACATTTATAAATTTATTGCTTAAAATTATCTAAATTTTATTGTAACAATTGAATAATTGTGGCTTAGATGTAAACCCAACACTTAAATATATGTGACTTAAACAAAAAAAAAAACAATAGCTGAAAAAATGTGCCTAAATATAGACAGAAAAGACAACAATATGAAAAAAATGTGACCTAAATATTTATGAGAAGGCAAGAGATTAAAATATGTAGCCTCAACGTCGTCAAAATATGAAGCCTATTGTATTAGGCTAAGGCCATACGTTTTGAAAAAAACTGTAGACTTTGAGTTACACTCAGGATTGAATATATCACAATTTTAACACCGTATCCAAACTGAGACCTAAAGTTAAAGCTATGATTTTTTAATTTTAGACTATATTTTTGACCTATTGCTTAATGTAAAAGATATTGTAATGTTTCTAAATTAATTTATAGAATGAATTTCTGTTAGTACAATGACTAAATAACTTTTCAGTTCTAAATTAACTTGTATAATAATTTTACCAAACCAAGATGCAAATTAATAAACATTTTTATCTGATAATTAGATGTTAATAAATCAACTACAGTGTAAATAAAGTTTAGTAAATAATATATATTACGCATGACAACAGAACACGTTTCTGGCATACGAGCTTAGTGTCCCCCAAAGATTAAATAGGCACATAACTTAATCTCTACCGTGAGGCGAGAAGATGGATACAACCAAATCTGCTACTATCATGGTCCCATGGTTTCAAATATCACAATGGCTTAGATGAATACAATTTAGCCACGTAAGAGTTAACTTTGCTATCATTTCAATCTTATCGGATGTTCTCTATGGCATATTCCTCTCTTATACGTACAACAATATTGACGAAATCTAGTTAATTGATTTTGAAAGAAACATTACAACACTCAAAGGGATCAAATTTACACGAGGGAAAGGAACAGGAACGGCTTGTAAAATTCATGATATTAATAATATTTTTTTATCAATTAATTAGTGATTATTAAAGTTTAAATGATTTAGCAAGAAAGGATACACTACAACTTCCTCTTGGTTAAGTTACCTTCTTAACATTGATGTGGTAGAAACTTCTATAGTCAGGGTATTAGGAGGAGAAGAAAGTTTCGCCACTGGATTCCCCTCCTTCCACAAAAAGAAGTCAGTACGATTCAAAGGGATTTATCTCCAATGATAATAACCTTCCTTTTTATCAGACAGTTGTTTCTATTGGAGGAATTAGAAAGAAAATAAGAAGCCATTAGATCGTATTAGAAGAAGATAAACAAAATGGTACTGAAAAAAAGAGAAGGAAATTCTATGACTATAATTCTGATGAACTTACCATAAGAAGGATATTTAATTGTGAAAATGGAGAGCAAAAGGTTTAAAAACACTTCGTTTTTTTGGCATGAAAAAACGAAACACTCAATCTGACATCTAAGAAAAAGTGTGGCATGGAAAAAGTAAACCTTAATGACCCAAAAGACATAATATATGGAAGAAATAATAACTCATCATTTAATGCTGAAAGTCAATAGAAAGAAGGGTAATTTGACATTATTTAATACTAATATATTATTATTTTATTTATATATATAAAAATATAAATAAATAATGATATTAAACTAATATTTTTTATATAAAAAAATAATAAATCATCATTAAATGTTGAAAATATATATTAAGAATAACATCATTCACATAAGACATGTCATGTTGATTATAAAAACAGAATAAACCGAATTTTATAAAAACTCACGAAACATTAATCTAAAAAATGTTTCGAAAATACAATCTCAAAATTAGTTAATCAAGTTTATAGTCAACAAACACTAAAACTTCTTCATCACTAAATTAATTTGTCTATATTTTATTTACGGATTTCAAGTATGAAAAACTTAAGTACTACCCAGATATTTAAATATAATAATCTGAATATATATATATATATATATATATATATATATATATATATATATATATATATATATATATATATATATATATATATATATATATATATATATTATAGCTGTGTTAATTGCAATGTTTTGTCTCCTACCTTAATTTCAATAAAAGAGTAAAGAAATTTCGAGAATATAGTTTGTGGTACAACTTAAGCGAAGCTCGAAGCCGATAACCAAACATCACGTGGACAAAACCTCGTTGCCACGTACACCCCCATCTTCACTTTTTATTTGTACGTTTCGCAATTATGCCTCAACGTCGTTTTTCAATTATTGGGTCCATTGAAGTTGCAATATGAAAAACAAGTATATTGTCCTATATAGAAAGGATAACTACGATGGTTCGGCAATGTCTTTCTAGATTTCTATAATTTAGGGAATTTTTTTCCATGAAAAAGTAATTTATTAGTTCTCACAATTTTCAAAATATTACTTTTTTGTAGTTATTTGGAAACGAAGTTTACCATATAAATAGTTTTAAAAAAATATTTTAGGGATTTTTTTGCCTGAAAAAGTAATTCTTTATTCTCATAATTTTAAAAAGATTACTTGTAATTATTTGGAAACTAAATTTATCATATAAATAAATTTTAAAAATAGACTTTTTTTATATTCAAAAGAATTGAAAGAATAAATTCAAATGTTAGAACACAAAAAAAATTGCATTTATCTTTTCTGATATCTTCTATGTCCATTTCAATTTGTAAACAAAAATACTAACTACCTCTTTTACTTACATAAAAGAGTTACATTTAGATTTCTTATTTTATTTGATAATTAATATGTTACCTTACACAACATAAATAAATAAATTTGCATGGAAATTTCAAATCCATATGATGATGTTTGAAGATTTTGATGTATTGAATGTTATAATTTTCATTGCATGTGTTTAAGAGTCTTACACATAAAGTATCACAAGATCTCAGTTTAGAAGACAACCAATATTTAAACTAACCAATAGATAATTTTTTTGAAAGGTTAAAAACATGTGAAAAAGGTTTTATGACTTAATTAAAGTTTTCCATAATTGATTAAATTGTTCTTAAGATGTTTGAGAATAGGATAATAAATTAAATTGTTGTTTTCAACTTTATGTTATCCTCAAACTGATGGACACATTGAGGTAGTAAACAAATGCCTATCCATTTTGCTAAGGGTAATTATTAAGGCCAACAAGAAGTCTCTGATGAATATCATCACCACATTGAATTTTCTTATAATAGAGTAGTCCACAAGTTGCTTACAGATTTAACTCTCTCATGCCTCTTGATTAACTACCATTTCCGAATACAACTTCTTTAGTTCATAAGGAGTGTCTAAACCGAAGTTTGTCAATAAGTTGCATGAGAAGGTCAAAGACCAAATTAAAAAACAAACTCAAAAATATGTTTATTACAACACAAAGGGAGAAAGAAAATAACTTTTGAGGAAAAGGACCATGTATGAATACATTTGAGAAAAGAAAGATTTTCCTCTCAGAGGAAGTCTTAACCTAGTCTCACATGATTTTTATAATATGTTGATTACTTCACCATCTTTTTCCTGCAACCATCTCCGTTGCTCTTATACACTGTTTTGCTGCCCTACTCTGTTGTTGTCCACTGCTGCCCTACTCTGTTGTTGTCCACTGCTGCCCTACTCTATTGTTGTCCACCGCTTCCCTACTTTGTTGTTTCATTTTTTAGAATTTTTCTCCCTTTTTTAAGGTGGTTTCTCTCACTTATCTATGACCTCTTCCACTGCCTTTAATGAATTTCTTAAATAGTATGACGATCGTCAAAACTCTAGTTTCACTACTTCTGTTGCACATACAACACATACAGATACATCTTTTATTGGCATCACTCATTCTAATTCTCTTAGTCTTTGGGTTCTAGACTCAGGTGCCACAGATCACATTATTGGTAATAAAAAAAAAAATTCTCTTCTATATTTACCTGATGTTATTACCTTCTATTACCATGGCTAATGGCTTTAGGGTCTCATCACATGGTGTTAGTACTATTCATCTCCTTCCTTTGTTGTCTATTGATAATGTTCTTGATGTTCTAAGATAAATGTGTTGTTTTGTAATTGGTTTTGATATATTTTGGTTGGCAAAACTATCTTAGGTTGGGAAAACATTAAAATTAGAATAACTTAAAAACAAGCCACATATCAAATCGGTTAAGACTTTAATTGATGTACAAAGTCATATATTACTTTGGTTAAGACATATAAGCAATGTGATAGGAAAATATTGATTTTTTTTCTAGCAAGGTGATATTACATTCATTAAAACACTAACCAATATTGTATCTCCTATATTACATCGATTTCATTAATAATCGATAAAATGGTTTTCAGCTGAATCGATGTGTAATATGTCCTTCACAATGCAAAAAAAAAAAAAAAAAGTTCCACTAGTATATGTCCCATATAGTGCAAGCATCAACTCAACTACAACAACTCTCTTGAACCGTTCATGTTGATTGTTATATAACTAAAATAATATTGTCACATATTATATTGGTTATAGAACCGATATAAACAGTCATCTATACTATATCACCTATATTAATGTTGATTGTGAAATTGATATAAAAAAATTTTCACAACCAGTGTAAAATCTTATTTTTTACCATAATAATAATATGAAATAATGAAAGATTTACAAACAAATTTTTAAAAGATAAATTTTGACAAGTCATCTCTTAACTTAAAATAATTGTCTGACTAATTAATATCATACTATATATTATAAAGATTTCAAAAAATTCTAAAATACATTTTTTTTTATTTTGACATGTTGTAAGATAAAACTTAGTAAGATTGTATTAATATCTTATTGAAAGATTAATGATTTAAAAAGTTTTTATTGTTTTTACAGAATTCCTGAAAATTAGAAGATTTAATTAAAAATTATTAAAACTTAATTCTTTGAATATTTTGAGAAATTTTTTTTATATAAAATAATTTAACCTATATAATGAAATATTCATATCTATTAATTAACGATAATTAAGTATATTGTTTATAATAATTAATTATATAGTTTAATTTATTCTAAAATTCTATTAAACTATTATAATAATTAAATATTTATTGATATAATCAAATATTAGTAAAACTTCTATGTAAACCAAACTCCAACTATATATACGAATAAGTCTCATTTTTTAGCTATATTTAACATAATGGATTATCATGGTTTAATACTCTTTTAATTTAATTTTTAAAATACTTATTATTCTCTCAAAACATAATATATTGAATACTAACGTGCATAACGTCACACCAACATATCCTTATGAAAGACAAAAATATACACTTATTGATTTTTAGCATAAGAGCAAACTTTATTATAGAAATCTTAAAGTTTTCAAGAGTTTCCATCATTAATAAATACTGATGTTGAATTTTAGTTATATAAAGACTGAAAATAATAATTTAAACTTCTAAAATATTTTTACATAAAAAAGAACATATATTTAAATCTAACTATGACTGTCCTTTCTTTCATCTTTTTTGACATATTTTTAAAGTCCTAGGATCTTTGATTTATTTCTGTCCACAAAAACAGTTCACATTAAATAAATGGATTGACTGACAAAACTTCACTGAATTGCTAGAGTTGTAGCATGAAATGTTTTCAAAAGGTAATACATTGTCGACCTGTCACTATGAGGTGAAGAAGATATTGTGTCCGATGGGTAGGGAGTACAAAAGAATATATGCATGTCCCAGTAATTATATATTGTATAGAAAAGAGTTTCAAGCATTGCACAAGTACCCTAGATGCGGGTTATCACGATACAAAATGAAGTTTCTCCTTGTCTAGTGGCCATTGGGAGAGTCTATCTTGGAGTTTCAATGATCACATTGTGCCTATTCATGATGATTTGGATAGAGTGATCGTTGAAGAAGTCAGAGATGAAAGTGTTGAGGTTTCAGTGCCCACATCAGAAGTTAAAGTATTGGGAGAGGCACTTAGAATATTTATTGCATGTCCTACATGTCTTATTAAGGTCATTTAAAAAAAATAATTAGTTATATTATTTAATTAGTTTGTCTTAATGTTATTTAGATTGATACATAATGTTTGTTATCATGGTTTATAGGGTTGTAAGAGGAAAGAAAAGTCCTCAATTGGTGGTGATTTAAGTCGTGAGCCCTAACCACAACTCCTACCAAATGTGAATCCAATTTAGGAGTTGGTCATGAATTGTTTGTGTCAGCTTGTATTATTCCTTGGTATACCATAATCTTTGATGTGGATAATGATAATATACCATTGCACATAGCCATACAGGATGTATTTGAAATCATCCAACGTAATCGACTATTAAACATTGCAATTATTCAATTATGGATGATGTAAGTATACTTTAAATCTTTATATGTTATCTGATGAAATGATGTTTCATGAAGCATTGTCACTAGTATTTATATTAGCAATGTAAGATAAAACTTAGTAAGATTGTATTAATATCTTATTGAAAGATTAATGGTTTAAAAAGTTTTTATTGTTCTCACATAATTCCTGAAAATTAGAAGATTTAATTGTAAAATTAAATGCAATATAACTCGTTTCTCCCAAAGCCAATACCGAATGACGTCATACAAGAGTCGTATGATGTCACTCAGATATAGAACTACATCTTCCTCAACATAGAATCTCATCTCTCTAAACCCATAACCTTATGACGTCATTCATGAGCCAAATGACGTCATACTACATTCAGAATTTTATCCTAGAATGAGATATTACATCAGTTCTATTGAGAATTGACATAATATATGTCTCCCACAATGCAAGCATCAACTTCACTAAAATGGGATTGATGTAATAATAGGTGTAAATTTATCAAATTTTTTAGGCTATTGAAAACTCTCTTTTATGTCAATAATTTCATAACCGATATAATATTGAAACA
>Ga0209700_108017_pt1 | contig 14093 bp, 6 predicted proteins | sample SiratroredBW_FD_187528 | JGI IMG/M metagenome (GOLD analysis project Ga0209700, IMG submission 187528) | Root nodule microbial communities of legume samples collected from California, USA - Siratro red BW (SPAdes) (version 2) | ecosystem: Host-associated > Plants > Roots > Nodule | place: USA... | reverse complement strand
TTTTTTTTTTTTTTTTTTTTTTTTTTTTAGATTTGAGTTTTAATATGGATAATATATGTGATGATGAGTTTTGAGAGATTTGTAATAATGTTTGGAATATAGTGAATATTCTTGTAGACATTACTAATTAGTATTAAGGCAAAAATCTAACATCCTAAGATTTTGATTAAATGTAAAATATGATTATAATACTGATTAAATGTAAAATATGATCATAATACTTCGTCTATAAGATGATAGTTTTACGAAAACAATATATAATATAAGACACATATGGTTTGCCTAACAAATGATATAACAATGTATTTTCTTTTTTGAAGTCTGGTAAGGCGCTTAGAAGAGTAGATGAAACATGTACAAAACATCATATTATATATGCATAGACTACACTAACCTCGTACACTTTAATAAATATCCATATGTTTATTCTCTATTTCAATGTTTGTCTGCCAAAGACATTAGTTCAAGATAAAATATATATCAATATTAAGATTTCTTGAGACACGAGCTAAAGTTGCTTTCTTTATCAATTTCCTGACACAAAAATATTTTCAACTCTAACCCAACTATCTACCCTGTACGATGTGCAATTTTACCATGAATTGGTGCAAAAGACTGTTATATAGGGAGATAAACATTGTCAGTTATCAAGGATGTTATATAAAGAAGAAGAACATTAAATGCAACAATCACGTTGAAGTTCATCATATGCAAGGTGGACATGCAAGAAGAAATGATGCAACTCAAAAGCTATAAATGGTCTCAATTGATTATCTTCTTTCAATGCGTATAGAAATCTTACCATCAAGAAGAAGAAAGAGAGAACAAATGTTGCACCGTATCATTCAAGTATAAAGTAATCCTCAAATTTTCAGAAAAGGATCTCAAAGCTTAGAACAAGAACATTGCTAAAACGTATTGATCCATAAAAACATCATGAAAAACACTGAGGGTGTTCTTTCAACAACCTAGGAGAGTGAACTTGTTCTTATATTTTTTGAAAGATGTAATTTCTCCCTATAGAGCACACACATGATCTGCACTAGGACATAAAACCTAATCAGATGTTATTCTCCTTATTAGTTGGATTAAATTACCAAAGGATCATTCAAGCTTACAATCCTTATATGTTAGGCAAGAGTGACTAAAGAACAAAGAATACTTATTAAGTCAAGAATGACTAATTGGCAAACAATACTAATAGAGTAGCTAGGAGTGGCTAGGTGTCCAAAGAATACTCATATAAGCCAAGAGTGATTTGGTAAAGAATACTTGATTGAATCAGGAGTGACTTAAGAAAGAATACTCCTTGATCGGATCACTCAGGAATGGTTGGAAGTCGAAAGAGTACTAATTAAGCCACGAGTGATTAGAGCTAAGAATACTCAAGGGGTTAACTAGAGGTGACTTCACAGTAATAGAGTTCCTAGTTGAATTTCGCTTGTTAGTAAAGAATTGAGTGTAGTATATGTTGTGACAGATGAACCAATATAAATTGTTATGTGTATTTTCTCTCCTTATCTTATTTACTTTCATGTTATTATCATATGCACTAATCCAAGAAGGAGATTTATTGTGAGTGTATGAATTGAAATTTTTATTATTATAACTTCTTCTAACTAAGTATTTTATTTGCATATGTGGTGTTTGATGAGACACATAAACCATCTGATCACTTGTAAATCATTAATCAAGTTATTCAGATGAGTTGCACAATTTATGTTTGTATTGACCTCTTAAACGAAGAAATTGAGTTTAAAGATAAGTTTTCAAATATGCCAATTTGATTAAATGTGTTATGATATGTTAAGGTTGTATTATCATTGTTTCATCAAACATAACTTGCTAAGAAAATGTTTATGAAAAATACTCTTAATTAAGTTAGTTTAGTTCAAATGTTTGTATGCATAAGTTCTTCAGACAAAACACTTTATTTGTCATTTTAAGAGTAAATGATGTAAAACACATAATGAGACCATGCTTGTGAAAAGTTTTTAGAAATTAATTAATTCACAATTTCAATCCTCCCTTCTTGTAATTTTCCTATTTTTCATAGTTAACAATGTAGTATACAAATGAGATATTAAGCGATAAATATGATAAATTTGTATACTTTGTGTGTAAAGATCTAAACCGTTTGCAATATGAAATAATATCATGCAAATGAGACTATAATATTTTTTTTGAACTAGGACATGCATTACTAGCACACATTCTATCATGCATTACTTGGGGTGGCATTGAAATCATACCAGATCAATAGTCATTTTCATTTTCAGTAGTTTTACTCTCTTCGGCTAAATGGGAAAGGAAATAGAATATGGAAATGTATTTGGATAGCCATAATATGAAGTATTTGGAAAGAAACAAAATTATCTTTAGAAGTGAATCTGCAGGTATAAACGATGTTTTCAACATGACTCAAATAAGGGTTTGGATGGATAAGGAATAAGTATGCAAGTGTTATTTTTTCATATAAGGAACTGTATGAGTGCTTATTAGAACACATATAAACCTTATATTGAAGATAAAAGGAAGAGATTAATAGAAGAATAGAGATAGATAACTCAAATCAAATGAAAATTTTTAAGTTTAAGTTACTCTGACATATTTAAAGGATATTAAATAATCAACTCTCCTAATTTTTTATGGACTAATAAGGCCAGAAAATGTTATGCTACTATTATATTAGACGCTTGTAGGGTTTGGTAAAAAATGGGACTTTAAAAACTAATATAGATAATAGATGAAATGTTAAGGTCATCAAGAAGTTTGAACCAATATCATGAAGATTTTAACTGAAGAGAGGTAATCACTAACAATACTTCAAAATCAGTTGTCATCATATCAAAGAATTTGGAGAAGACTATCAATATTAGTATAAAAGAGTGGCATAGATGAAGAAATAAGACAAAAGAAAATTATACTTTGACACCACTATTAAGAATTACATCTATTTCACACTTGTTCTATTCAATAAAATATTACATAACAATAAAATAATAATTTATTTCAATTTTAAATAGTTGCATTTTATTATTTACAGTGTCAAAGTATCAACACCCAAGACAAAATCATATACATGTAACATTGGAAAAGTATTTATACTTGTTATGGTGGCAAAAAAAAGTACAAATTAGAATATAAATGAATACATGATGTAAAAAGTTGTCTATATATATTTTTTGTTTAATTTGTATATACTTTACAAATGGATCGGACCACCTCAAATAACCTATACAATTTATATATATAAAAAATAAAAAAAATTATAAAATATATATATATATATATATATATATATATATATATATATATATATATATATATATATATATATAGACATGTATGTATATGAGATTTTAAAATAATAACTTTAACATTTATTGGTTTATTTTGTGACCGGGCATGTTTGAAAACAATACAAATTTTCAATAATTCATGTAAATCCTCAATACAGTTAGAATGTAATTGTACTACCCATACCCGATATACATGGACCAATTCAATATATGTTTAAGATATACGGATAACCACTTTTAACAAACTTGTGTATCTCGGTGTCTACCTGGACGACTCAATAACCATTGAGTTTATTATCATGGACCTGGTCCATGACTAATGTTCGTCAACCTAATGCTCAATAAATAACACTCTGTCAAGTATTCACTCTTACTTTTACCTTTTACTTTTACTATATAGCTCACCTACTCTCTCATACACATTCAACCCATTACTCATTTACTTACTTGAGCCTCGAAGTGTTTGTAGGTAAATCTTCCTCGTCCTCGAATAATCAAGCTCGGACCACATGATATTCGAACTCGATTCCAATCTATATTGAAAAGATACCTATTAGAATCTCGATAAAAACAATAATATATATATATATATATATATATATATATATATATATATATATATATATATATATATATATATATATATATATATATATAACAACTTTTTGGATATATTTATTATTTTCTTATATATTTAAAAAATATTATTTTATTATTTATATTAATTCATTTATCTAGTTAATTACTTTATAACTTCAGCATAAAATCAATATCTTTTAAATTGACCTGTTTAAAACAATTTAGAGAGCCTATTCTTTCACACCAATATTATTTTAAGGATGTTATATATATATTAGTAGATTTAATTGATTAATTTTTTTAAGTGGCTGCTTTTATTTTTTGTTTATATTGTTGGCCTTGAAATGTTACTGATTTAATTTTAAAAGTTAAATTGATTCAGAAACTACCTAATATAGATGATAAATTATATTAATATTTATATTTGCAATAGAAAATGTATTTATTAAGACAATGATGTTATTTTAATCAGTAATATATTTATGGCTTTTTTTTTTTTTTATGAAACACTTTAAACTACATAATTTACAAAGTATTACTAATAAAATTTAATATAATATAATTATTACGCTTATCTATTAAATGGATAATTTGTAATTTCTTACATAATAGATTATCCAGTACCAGATTCTGTTGTATGTTTCCATTTATTAGACGACAAAATTATATATTTTAATAATTAATATATAACATTTAAATATCTCAGTTGGAGAATAAAAATATAAAAAATAATACATATCATAAAACTATTTTACTAACTTTTAAAATAAAATATGAAATATTTGCATCAATTAAGGAAGAGTTGATTGAAGATTCTTACATTACATCAAATACTTGATAATGCAATGAGTTGCACCACGTCATATCTACCTATATCTCTCTATCTACAGAAATACCTAAAGTAGTTTTTCTAACAATGTTTATCTATATCTATAGTAAGAGTTAATGGAAAATTCAACTTTACACAATAAAGATAACATATAGTTGAATTAAATACTCTTAAATGTAATTTATGAGAGTTAAATTACTGAAACTTATAATAATAAAATCTCAATAATTAATTTTAATTTTGGTAATTTAAATATTAAATAATAAAGTGAAAATAAATATCAAACGATAAATTATTATATGTATATATTTTATGAATATTGAAATAAAAATAATTTTTTCTCTATTATGCACTATAAAATATTATAAACTGTAAAATAAAAAAAGAAAACTGCAACAGTTTTATAAATTGTAACACTCACATAGTAATCAAATATATATTTAATTAAAATATGAGTAATTTTTACTTTTAATAGAAAATTTTGTTTTATCTTTTTTTTTATTGTTAAAACGTCGAAAAGATATCATGTCAATTATTATATAATCTATAACTGAATGATTTTTTTTTGCAATTGATTAATATCATTTCTAAATAAAACTATTTTACTTTTTATTAAATCTATATTTCTACTCGTAATCCAAATACATATTAAAAAAATTCCAAAGAAAATTAAGATTTCCATTATCACTTCAAATAGAGACATGTGACGTGACTCTCAATATATAAAATATTATCCTAACCGCTATAACATTCATAACTATGCTTTTCTACCTCAAAATCCAAACCCTGGTCCGTGACGTTTATGTAGAAGACCAGATTAATTTATAATCACATTCATACTCAAAATATTTCCATAAAACTAAGTTAAAACTGTTGGCATTTTTTGCTTAACTTGTACCCAAAACACTAAGGTGATATGTTTTTGGATTTGTGTATTACTTAAGTTGCTATTTATATTTAATGTGAAACTTTGTTTTTTCTAAGTCACAATTCAAATAGATTGGAAAGATTTAATGCTAAGAATAGGATATTACAATACCATCTTTTATCCAATATTTTAACATTACGTGGTTATGGATTCTTTTCATGTTACTTAAATTTTTTATTTCTATTTAACGTGAAAATTTCTAATTTATAATTAAATTCCTAACAATTTTTTTCTTAGACGTGAATTGAATTTTATGACAAATTTTTACCACAACTTAATCTCTTAGATGGTTAACTTATGATTATTAGTAATAAATCTTCGTGTTTTCTCTTCTAAAAAATTCCAATACTTTCAACATATTCTAAGTTGTCAAAATAACAAACTTATTATTAATTTTAATTAAACTAATTATTTTGCAATAATATATGTGGTTGCGTACAAATAATAGTATAGATAGTTGATTACACTTTTCACGAGAAATTAGTTTTTTTGAATTTTTTTATTCTTAAAAATAGTTGTGAAAAAGGTCCTCATATTAAAACATTTTCAGAAGTTGACGTTAACAGATGCAAGTTGTGCACTATTCCAACTTGGTAGCTCCCAGACGTATATCCTTACGCGTCTTCTGCTCCTCACACAGAGTTGCAGACTCCTAGAAACTTGAAACAACAGAATTTTACACCATTTTGTTAATCATGCTTTTAGAAGTAGTATTATTTAAATCTTATACACGTAAAACTGTTTAATTTAGTTTGGTTAAAAGATTAATTAAGTTCATTTAATTAGTATGATTCTATATTAAACAACTATATTTTTAAAATTATTCTTCCCACCGATCCGATGAAGTATGTTACACGTCATGGAAGGGACATTGTTGTCATTTGGATACTTTATGACTTCAATGACTTTCTAACTCCCCACTTCTCACCGCACCGTTCAACCGCACACAAACGTTTGAATAAAGCGAAGGCTCCTGAACAGGACAAACTGCTATTCATTCAGAATTTATTATCTATCAATTTTACATACAAAACACTCTATTCCCAGTTTTGGATATCGTTCACTAGATGAGATATCTTCATTTATCATTTGGTTGACGACAAAGAGTTTTCAAGTCGCCATCTTGGGCTTCTTTCCTCTGTTTTAGCCAACTTGGGTTTCATATTTGGATTCTTGGGTTTGTCAGACTGTGAAAAGGACGTCTTTTTCATGATGGGGTGCTCTTGCTAGCTTAGCTTATTGTTTCTGTATGTCATCTCAAATCATCTCGTGGAATTGCTGCTTTTTTTTCTTTGAATGTTTTGAGTTTTGTGTTTGAGATTCTGGGTGTTGAAAAAGGTGTGGTTTTGATGGTTGTAGGGGTGTGGTTTTTGCTAATTCAGGGTGGTATGGTATTTTCCATGGTTGTGTTGTGTATTGAAAAGGATTGCAAGCTAAAGTCTTCCATTCCATTTATTCCTTGCAGGTTTATATTTGGTAATAGCTCTGGTTAAGGGCCCTACAATGGGTACTATCGTTGAAGCAGATGACACATATACCAGGATCCTAGGAAGATGGCCTATTTTTTATTATGGAATGGGACACATGCTCAATGACATAACTGCAGCTTGTTGGTTCACTTATTTATTATTGTTCTTGACAGATATTGGACTTTCACCAAGGTGCCTTTAAGATTTTTTATTTTTTTTTCTACTTATGAACTAGTTTAGCTAATTTTTGTCTAATTGCTTGCTGATTGATGTAACTGAAAGTTGAAAATCAGAAAGAGTTGGAAAGTCACTCCAGATTTGGTACAAATCCAATTGATAGGTTGGGTGGAAGCAACCTGGGATGCTTTGGTCTTACTCTTCTCTAGTAAAGAACTGACATGTTTAAACTATTGTACAATGTTTAAAATTGGTGGACAAGCATATTAGTTTAATAAATTGGATTAGCAACTATTCCATATAAAGGAGATACTTGGTATTAACAAGGTGTGGTTGATTGACTTCAATTGACATAGATGGTTTAGATGGTTAAGTTGGGTTGTAAAGAGAGTTTTGCATCCACTTGTTTATATACTATGAATTAACCTATATACTAACCTTATGGATGTGGGATCTCCAACATATGTTATGTTACCTTGGACATATGTTATGTTACCTTGGACTGAGGGGGACTAGGTGTAGCCAGGTTAGAAGTAACCTAGTGGTGTGACCAAGAGTATCTCTTAAAGAATCTGGGCTATGGTAGGAGAAATTGACATTTTGCTGGTTTTTCTTACTCTTCAATAATATTTTCCAGTAACAGTTTTTTGTTATCTGCATTTCTGTGGATTTAAGGTTCTACCATACTATGCCCTTCTTAGGTTGCATCTAGTGGTCTGCATATATCCTGCTATAGAAAATGAAAGGAGACAGAACAAATCACTGATGTTGGTGGCTAACTAAAACGCAGTTAACATAGCAGGTAGTAAAAGTACAATTTCAAGACCCAAGGAAAGTTTCAATTCACTTGGTAAATAACTGATACCCCTTCATCTCAAAAACCCATTGTCCGCAAGACTCAAATAGCAAATCCCAACTAACTTGCACCCAGATACGAATCTCATATTTGGGTCTGCCACAACATTAGTAGGTGCATCTTGAGCAGGCCTACCAAATGCTCCAATTATTTTGGACAAACATATGATAAATGATTCTCCATACATAAAGTGCATTCAATTTGTACTTGATAAAAAAAAAAGCATAGTATTCTCAGATCTTGGATAAAAATCTGTTGGATGCTTCCATTTTTTTTTTTTTTTTTTGACATTTCTTGCTGCCCAATTTTGTAGGAATGCGGCTGCTGTGATGCTTTCAGGTCAAGTGGCTGATGGATTTGCCACCATATTTATTGGTGAACTGGTATTTAAGCCTTATTTTCTCTGTTCATTCTAGGGAAATATTTCACATGCTTCTATAGATCACATTCATCTGGCTTCATTTTATTTTTTTCATACCTCCTTGTGTCATAGGGTGGGGGAGGGAGGTGGCTCTTACTGTGTATAGGTTTAGCCTGCGTAATAACTCAGTAACCAGATATTTTGTTCTGGAGATAAAGCTGAGTTTACTTGATGGTTTTCTTCATACCTGATATTATCTGATAAACCTTCACTGTATGATAAAAAAAACAGTCAAATTGACTGCATTTCTTCACTTATTTCATTCAAATACATTTAATCTTCATCTAGTTGCTAAATTTTATTTAGAAATAACAAACAGAATCTAAGAAATTTGAAAATTTTCACTTGTCTTTTCCTTGGTGCTAGTCTTTTCCCTTGTCCTATTCTGTGCTTCAGACTTTTTTTTGATTGACATGGTAATTTCTTTCGCCTTGCTTGACAGATAGACAGATTTGGACACTTCAAGATATGGCATGGTGCCGGATCTGTCTTGGTGGCTATTTCATTTTCTTCTGTTTTCGGGGTTTGTTTACCTTGTAAAATGTTTAGTTCCAATTCATCCACTCTTGAAACTGTGAGTTACAGCATATTTGCAGCAATCTTCAACGTGGGATGGGCTGCTACTCAGGTTTCGCACATGTAATAATTTCATCTAATTTATCTCTTTTCATTTGATGCCAAAACAATATAAAACTGTAAGTTTGAATTTCAAAATAGAAGTGGTTTAATCGGTGTTGTTGGCATACTGATTGAAACAATAATGTTTGATTTTTGTAATTTCATCTTTAACTGCTAGAGGTAAATGCCACTTTAGTAACCAAGTCTCAGAATGATATGAAACAATATTCATTCATAAACCAAGAGCACCATTGAACTCTCTAATCTGATAATTTACATGGATAAAAGAAGAATCTAAATGAAAAAATCACAGGTTCATAGCCCTTCAAGTTAGCATAAGCTCACCAGTATCTTTTTTTATTGTTCTCTTGAAGGTCCATGGTGAGTTGCATCACGCTGAACTCTACAAGCAGAGTGGCACTGGCTAGCTGTCGCAATGCTTTTACCATGGTAAGCTTCTAGTGAACTTTCCATAATAACCAATATACATTAATATTAATTACTAATGTATGCAATTAATTCTCTTTACAAGGTTGCCAACTTGAGTTTATATGCAGTTGCATTGATAGTATTCAGTGTCATTGATGGAAAAACACATACCGATGTTGAAAATCAGGTATGTATGATAGTAGTTATTTGGATCCATCTTTAATCATGTATTGTCAAGCATAATCACCTTGTTATTCCTTCAAATGAGCAGTATCGTTGGATTGCATATCTGTCTATTTTTATTGGATGTTGCTTTGCAAGCATATTTCATCTTGCAACCAAAGAGCCCAGGTGTGCTTCTTGGCTCACTTCTGTCATTATCCTAGGATTAAAACCTTTTTCTGCTCACAAACTATAGCAGATATAACTTAGTATGGAAAGATGATCTTATACATACTATTTTCATTATCAAAATGCTATATGAAGTGGTAGATATGAGGGGAAAAAAACGTTTGAATTGCCAATTTACAGCCAGATTAATTGAAGTATTAAAAATGTCATCAGCTACCTTGCAGAGAAATTTTGAAAGCAAAGGTGAACTTGGTACAAGAGAGAACTTATAAATGTAAAACTTAAACCAAACAATTCATGCAAGTCAATTATATCTCTCTCAAAGCTATAATAAAGTAGGTTGCTTGAGTAGGGTCAGCTACTAATTTAGAATTGATTGAGTTTCTTTTGTTTTCTTCATAGATTAAAGGTGGGTGTACATGGAAAGGTTCATGCAAGGATTTCATGGGATTACTGGTTCAAGAGAATTTTGTATTACCAGGTTGCTCTAATTTACGTACTCACAAGATTGGTTCTCAATGTTTCGCAGGTTAGCACTGTTTCTTTCATATTTGTATTAATTATCTTCAGCTTAAGATTATGCTGTATGTTGGATATAGTGTATGAGGAAGACACACTTTCAGAAGCATAATTGAAACTTCACTCTTGCATTTGAATTTCCAACAAAACATATCTTTCAGAAGCATAATATGGTATATGAATGAAAATGGCTTTTTTTTTTTTTTTTTTTTTTTTTTTTTTTTTTTTTTTTTTTTTTTTTTTTTTTTTTTTTTTTTTTTTTTTTCAGGCATACCTTGCTTTTTTTGTCATCAATGATCTTCAAATGGCCCAATCAGCCAAAGCTTTGGTACTCACAAATTTTGTCCATTGAGCTTTATATAAGGTTGAACATTGGCATGGCTGATTTCACTGTCTTATGATGTTTGGCACAGGTTCCTGCTCTCATATACATCTGCAGCTTCGTTGTATCTCTAGTGTTACAGGTTTCCTCATTGATGGATATCTTTCTGCATTACATTTCCATATTTTCAATCTCTGATTCCACTGTTAAATAATGCTATAACCTTTGTAGGAGATTGCATGGACTGGCAGAATGCTGAAGGCCTATTACTCTGCTGGATGCATTCTTTGGATTTTTTGTGGGGCAGTGATCCTTCTTCTGAGTGCAAATATGAGTTATGTCATGTACATAGTGTCAGTATTTATTGGCATTGCAAATGCTCTCATGATGGTAAGATGTGATCTTTACTTGATTAAATTGACAGAAGTAGAAGAAATATGTATCTTGTTTTCTACATTTTGAAGCCCATTTCTCTACTGATATCTTTGTCTCCCCTCATAAAGGAAAGTTATTTATAATTTTTTGGGGGAGATGCTGACTTGGTTTAAGTTTTTTAACCCTTTGCAATTTAGGTAGTATTAAAAGTTCATCTAGTCACAGTTTAAACTACTATGATCTAGTTTTATAATGTGTACATGTTCATTGATTTTTTTAACAGGTAACTGTAGTAAGCATGCAGAATTTTCTCATTGGAGAGAACCTTAATGGTTGTGCATTTGTTGTTGGATCATTGAGCTTTTTGGACAAAATTTCATGCGGGCTTGCTTTATATGTTCTTCAGTCAAACCAAAGTAAGTTTTTTAAATTTCTTTTAGGATAAATAATCAGTTCAATAATCGGTTCAATAGAACAAGTAATGACATAGTTTTTAGTACAATAAGAAAAAAAATTACAGTCTAGCAACATCTTTTAACTCTGTTAGTTTTGTTTGAACTTCTTAAATGATTAAGGTAATTAAACGATAGTTTGGTCTTTAGTAATTTTTATATGTGTTTATTAAAAGAAAAATTAATATTAATATGCAGATAACCTTAAAGGAACCACTAAAAATTTTAAATCTACAATTTTTTCTTTAATAAACTCAAGTGAAAATTATTAAAGACCAAACACATTTTCAATCACTTTAATCATTATCATAATTCAAACAAAATTAACAGAATTAAAGTTTTTGTCCTAAGACTGTAATTTTTTTTTTCATTGTACTAAAACGAAATATGTTGATACTTATTATGCTGAAGTGATTATTTACCTTTTCTTTCTTTTATAAAAAAGTTCACTTCACTATTTTATTATTAATGAATGAAAAAGTTTATTCACACATGTAAAGACCTCATGAAAAATGTGAAGGTCCAATGAAAAGTGTTCCAAGAAGGTCCATTTGGTTTGAAAAGTGTTCTCTGTTTTCATTTTTAGTTACTAAAATATCATCTTTCACTTTGTTGCTTTCTCTTTTCTAGAGTTTGTGTAGGACATAATGAAAAAAACAATAAGATATTTGTTGGCATTAATTTCTATACAACTTAAAAACAGAAAACAAAAAGAATTTACAAATTTAAAGTAAATATAATAAGAATATTTTCCCAGAAGCACCTTAGCATTGTTGCTAATTATTTTACATTGTTCAAATCATGAATGCAGATACCTCTTCACAGCTTCAGGGAACACAGTTTCCCTTTTCAGTTACCAGGTATGGTTTGGGTGTTGTTCCTGCAATATGTTCACTAATTGGGGTGGTAGTAACTTACACAATGGATTTCCACAATCCTTCCAAGTCTTTGACAGTACCACTATTAGTCTAGTTGTGTCACTCAACATAATCATTATCCTTTCTCTAGCATACAGCAACACACACAAGGTACTACCACAGGAATATTCAAACACTACTCAAAATATTCACTTCAGACATGTATAATATTTTGTATATTTATTCAATTGTTATTGATTATAACAATTGCTGCTTCAAATGTATATAACGTGTAAACATTTGATCAAATATTTTAGTCTATTAGACTTTATCAAAGTTAATGGTGTGGTAGTTTAAGTTCTTCTGTTAATGTTTGGTTTTGTATCTTATTCTAATTTATAGATAGCCATTGTTGTCTTAATCAAAGCACTGTTATAATTCAGTTTAAGAGTTTAAGTACCAGTAGTTTATTTTATTTAACCGAGACTTTAACAAATTATTTCAACATTATTTAAGCTATAAGTTTTGGGGATGTTCTTGTTCAAAAAATAACTAAATTTTCCTAAATGTACTATGGGATAAAATAACTCCAAACTGGGGTTACTATTCTCTTTCAAATGGTTTGTACAAATTTAATGCAAGTATGAAATTAAAATAAACATTTGGAGAAATTTTTTATTTCTCATACTGTTTAATTTATTACAGTTTTTTTGTACAGTGAAAATATTTATGAAATAAAACTTGTTTTTGTACGAATTTTCACTTTCTATTATATACCTTAATAGATTTTTAATTCTTCAAAATATTTTATATGTATATTTAAGTATTTAAATATGTATGAACAATCGTATTATGTGTGTGTGCGTGTCTATAAATAAATATAAATATATATATATATATATATATATATATATATATATATATATATATATATATATATATATAAACTTAATTAAAAAAATATATGCTAATACCATATTTTGGTGATCACGTCTTTTTGGTCTTCCAAATAAATGGAATTTAACTTTTAGATTTGTCAAAAAGATAAAAAAAGGGGTGAAATTATAATGTTGAATTTGTGAAAATTGGTAGAATACGAAAGATTAAAATTTTTGAAGATATTTGCAATATCAGCATATGATGAATCAATTGCAGTTGCAGTTTTAGTTTCACAGTTGTATTGTCATAATTTTTTTTTTAAATCTTATCTCGCATATATATATGTATATATATATATATATATATGTATATATATATATATATATATATATATATATATATATATATATATATATGTATATATATATATATATGTATATATATATGTATATATATATATATATATGTATATATATATCAATTTTTAATCTCTTTCAAATGATGTTCTTAGACTTGTACTTATATTTGCTAGTGTATATATAAAGTTATACTAGATCATCATCACAAATAACATATAAAATGAATGATTCTAATTAGTAATCTACAAACAAATCAATTTTATTACATACAAAACTATATATAGATTTATACATCATAGAATATTTAATAAAAAGGAAAAATATCAACTAATACGTTTTTCAAAAAAAAAATTATATTAAGTATGTCCTAT
>Ga0209700_108016_pt1 | contig 14094 bp, 5 predicted proteins | sample SiratroredBW_FD_187528 | JGI IMG/M metagenome (GOLD analysis project Ga0209700, IMG submission 187528) | Root nodule microbial communities of legume samples collected from California, USA - Siratro red BW (SPAdes) (version 2) | ecosystem: Host-associated > Plants > Roots > Nodule | place: USA... | reverse complement strand
TAAAAAAAAAAACATAAAAACTTAATAATAACAATTAAAGAAGTGAGAAGTTAATTTGAAATGAAAAAGATAATTATAAGTAAATTTTATACTTTAATTATTATTAATAAAATAATAAATTAAACCTTAGAAAAATACTAAATAAACATATTATTGAATTTTTGTTAATCTGAGTTTACATAAGAGATACTTAACGTATAATATATTTAACATCTCGATAATGAGTCAAGATTGACATAAGTAATAAGAGTCTGTGTTTATTAATAATAATCCAAAATTTAAATATTAATAATATAATTTTATTTATAAAATAAATTATGTTATGAAAAAAAATTAATCTGTCGAAGTTTTAGGTTTGTAACTTTTGTATAGAGACTTTCCTACTTCTTTATCTCTCTTCTTTGTTCTCTTTCTCCAACTTCTTTTTTAAGTTTTTGATTTTATATTTCATTTATTTTAGGGTTTGAGGAATAGTTCCCATCTCATTAGATTTTCAAATAGAAAACATTTTTACTAGTTTAAATTTTCAAATAAAGTATATTTTTGTTAATCTAAAGACTTTTTGTTTTCTTATCATTAATTTTGGTTAGATCAGTTGATAAAAGTTGACAAAAAAAATCCCTTCTACTTAGAAAAAAATCAGATTTTATAAAATAAAATATCAAACGTTTCTATTAAAACGATACAACTAAAATTTTGGATTATTTAATCAAAATAGATGGAAAAATATGTAATTATTAATTTTTGATCCACCGATATTTAAATAAAATGACAATAGTTTTGAAATAAAGAATAAGAAGAATAATAGTTATAATTGTAGTTTTAAATTTTTAATATATTCGGTTTTTCTTTATAATTATAAAATAATAAAAAATCACACACTGTGAAATTATACTTACATTCACTTTAGTTCCAGGGTAGTTATTTTTTTTCCTTGTATTTTTATGTTTTGTTTGATAAAGGATAAATAAATAGAAGAAAAGAAAAAGAATAACTTAAGAAATAAGTGAAAAGAAAAGTTATTTAATTAAAAGTAAATGAATGGAAAATATAATTTTATTTTTTATTATTTTTAATAAATAAAATAATAGAAATGAGTCTCATTTATTTCATATTTAAATTTTTCAAATTTAGAAAAAGATAACCCTAAATATAGTTTTAAAAAATAAGTTTTTAAAAACTATTTTAGCTCTTTAAATTTAGTCGGCTATTTTAGGTGTCACTGGTGTATTCATTTTGGAGGACAGAGAGACTCATGTTAGTGGTAGGATAAAGGACACAAATTCAAGAAAAATAAAAAAAGATATCCGTATATTTGACTAAACCTTATTTTGTGGGTTGAAAGTGGCTTGTGCTGTGGTTCCTACTTGCAGAGTTCAACACAGACATGGCTTCCCACGGCGAACATCACCACCACCACCACCACCACCACCATGATCACGATCACGATCATGATGGTGGAGAGGGAGAGAGTAAGTCATGGGTAGGCAAGGATGGGAAGGTGTACCACAGCCACGATGGTCTGGCGCCGCATTCTCACGAACCCATCTACTCTCCCGGCTTCTTCAACAGAAGAGCCCCTCCTCTTAACAGGAATTTCAACGAAAGAGCCTTCACTGTCGGAATTGGTGGACCTGTCGGCACCGGGTGGGTCCCACTTCACCCTCTTTCTCTGTGTTTGCAAACCTTCAAAAGTTAAGCCCTTTTCACTTTCATGGCAATGCAGGAAAACAGCTCTCATGTTGGCCCTTTGCGAGTTCCTTCGGGATAACTACAGTCTCGCTGCTGTGAGTTTTTCCGCCTTCAGTTCTTCCAATTTTGTTCTTCATTTTGACAAAAAAAAAAAAAAAAAAAAAAAAAAAAAAAAAAAGGTGCTTGCTTTCTTGGTTCTTTCAGGTGACAAATGATATATTTACTAAAGAGGATGGTGAGTTCTTGGTGAAGCACAAAGCTCTTCCAGAAGAAAGGATACGCGCTGTGGAAACTGGGGGCTGCCCACATGCTGCAATTCGTGAGGACATTAGTATTAATCTTGGACCACTTGAGGAGCTTTCTAACCTCTTCAAAGCAGACATACTTCTTTGTGAATCTGGGGGAGGTATTTTTATTTATCTAATTTTTAATTACTCACTAACTACACTTTAATTACATTGCTTTCAATCATGGATTCTCATGTTATTAAGGTTATTCACTTTCATTATACATGGCTGGATAATTTTTGATTCCTTGATAGGGTCAAAGTTGAACTCTTGGTTACTATATTTAGAATCTAGTTAACATGTTTTGGATGATTTTTACTGTGAACACACGTAAGAGAGGAAAATAGAAGTAAAAGAGCAAAATAATTTTGAACAAGCCAAAGGAGTGTTTGTATAAATTAGTAATGTTATCACACGTGTCATTGTTTTTGAAATTAAGTTAGATCCCAAGAGATTTGGATATTCACTTGAGTTTCCTTGTTCTGCAGATAACCTGGCTGCGAATTTCAGCAGGGAATTGGCAGACTACATAATTTACATAATAGATGTGTCTGGTGGTGATAAAATTCCTCGGAAAGGTGGACCTGGAATCACACAAGCCGATCTCCTTGTAAGTGCTATTTGCATAGATCTTGCACTGTTCTTGTCACACATCCATCTATGCTTATATACAATCCTCGTTGCAAGATTTTAGAATGGAAAATGTTACTTTGATATTACTGTTCATTTTATTTCTGTTTAACACTTTTACGTGTCAAATGACATTTTGCGTGGCAAGAAAGAGGAAATGATATATGCTTTGGCTTACGTGGTGATAATTTATCTTATTAGAAAGAATTATTTTGTCATTTACAAATGTAAAGGAAGAGTCAATTTGAGAGGGAAATGAAATCTTTCCCTCATTAGTCTTTCATAGCTTGCATTGAAGGAGAGAGAACAGAGAAATTGGGCGTTTGTTGTTGTTCGTCTTCACCACCCAATCTTTCGTATTTTCGGCCGTCTTTGTGGTGTTTTCGTCCGTGGTTCCGTTCAATTTCGTGGTTTGCTCTTGACCCTAAACTGAAACCATTGTTGCTATGAATCATGCTTCCTGTTTGTTTTGGTCAGTTTATCCAACTTTATCTATGTGGTTCGTTATGTCCATATAAGTGGTTTGCTACGTTAACAGTTGCGACACCCGTATTTAAAGCCCCAAGTGTCAGTTCATCCCACCCTATCTATGTGGTTCGCTACGTACATTTAAGTGGTTTGCTACATTGACAGTTGTGACACCCATATTTAAAGCCCCAAGTGTCAATTCATCTCACCCTATCTATGTGGTTCGCTATGTATATTTAAGTGGTTTTCTACGTTGACAGTTGCAACACTCGTATTTAAAGCTCCAAGTGTTAGTTTATCCAACTTTATCTATGTGGTTCGCTACGTATATGTAAGTGTTTGCTACGTTGACAATTGTGACACCCGTATTTAAAGCCCCAAGTGTCAGTTTATCCTATTTTATCTATGTGGTTTGTTACGTTGACAGTTGCAACATTCATATTTAAAGTCCCAAGTGTCACTTTATCCCACTTTATCTATATGGTTCGTTACGTACATTTAAGTGGTTTGCTACGTTGACAGTTGCTACACTCGTATTTAAAGCCCTAGTGTCAGTTGATCCAACTTTATCCATGTAGTTCGTTACGTACATTTAAGTGATTTGCTACATTGACAATTGTGACACCTATATTTAAAGTCCCAAGTGTCAGTTTATCCAACTTTATTTATGTGGTTCGTTGCATACATATAAGTGGTTTGTTACGTTAACAGTTGCCACACTCGTATTTAAAGCCCGAAGTGTCAGTTCATCCCACCTTATCTATGTGGTTTGCTACGTTGACAGTTGCGACACCCTTATTTAAAGCCCCAAGTGTCATTTCACCCCACTCTATCTATGTGGTTCGTTACGTACATTTAATTGGTTTGCTACGTTGACAGTTGCGACACTCGTATTTAAAGCCTCAAGTGTCAGTTTGTCCAACTTTATCTATGTGGTTCGCTTCGTACATATAAGTGGTTTGCTACGTTGACAGTTGCGACACCCGTATTTTTGAAGCCGCAAGTGTCAGTTTATCCCACTTTATCTATGTGGTTTGTTACGTACATATAAGTGGTTTGCTACGTTGACAATTGCGACACCCGTATTTAAAGTCCCAATTGTCAGTTCATCCCACCCTATCTATATGGTTCGTTACGTACATATAAGTGGTTTGCTACATTGACAGTTGCAACACATTTATTTAAAATTTGTCGTCCTTAATAAGTGGTAATAAAAATTGAATTAAGACATTAAATACACTAATGTCCACGTGGTTGCCCGAGTTAATGTATGTAGTTCGATGGGTACAATTTTTGGATAAAAGTATTGAAGTTGGATATAAACTTAGTATATTTGACAATGAATCCATTATGAACAAATATGATAAGCCAACTAAGTCACATTTAAATGAACTTCATTCATACCATTACAGATGTGATTTGAACATTGATCCAGGAAAGAACAACATTGTTTTGTTTACAATATACACTTCATTATTAATCTTTGACAGTATATTCGTTCGGTTAATGTTATCCTCATGGATCACCATCTGCCAACTAGCTCTTCCCTGAAATGTTGAATCTCTTTTTGAAAATAACAACCTCCCCTCCTCTCAACCCAGCGTGGGCAAACTCTGTCTGCAGTTTCCTGCTCAATTTGATTTTGTCTTGAAGGTACATCAACCATGCAAAATGAGTGTTGGCAATAGAAGCCTTATAGTCTTCCTTTAAGTATTATATTAGCAAGTCCCAGATATGTTGTCCTACAACAATATCGGACACAGGTATACATAATACAACAAAAAAAAAATCATTTATGCCAAAAAAATACAACTTATCCCAATTTTTAAATAATTAACATCGACATTAGGACAAATACCTTTGATCCAGAACTTAGATCAGTTGTCATTGTTATGCTTGCAAAAGACATGTCAAGAAACAAATTATGTCATTAGTCCATATGTAACGTGTAGTGAAAAAAATTTGCAGCATGTGGAGCACTAAGTGGTAAGCTCAGGTCACATAAGTGGTTCGCTGGGTATAATTTTGGAACATCCACACACGTCTCAGAGGTGGAAGGACTCAGTGGTTAGCCCTGGTCACCTAAGTGGTTTGTTGGGTACAATTTTGAAACACTCACACACGTCTCAGAGGTGGAAGAACTAAGTGGTTAGACCAGGTCACCTAAGTGGTTCACTGGGTACAATTTTAGAAAACCCTCACACATGCCCCAGGGGTGGAAGCGCTAAGTGGTTAGCCCAGGTCACCTAAGTGGTGTACTGGGCACAATTTTAGAACACCCACACGTGTCCCAGGGGTGGAAGGACTAAGTGGTTAGCCCAGGTCACCTAAGTGGTTCGTTGGGTACAATTTTGGAACACCCACACACGTCTCAGCAGTGAAAGGACTAAATGGTTAGCCCAGGTCACCTAAGTGGTGGGATACAATTTTGGAACACCCACATACGTCTCAGAGGTGGAAGGAATAAGTGATTAACTCTGGTAAGCTAAGTGGTTCATTATGTATAATTTTGGAATACCCACACACGTCTCAGGAGTGGATGCACTAAGTGGTTAGCTCTGGTCAGCTAAGTGGTTCGCTGTGTATAATTTTGGAACACACATGTGCCCCAGGGGTGGAAGGACTAAGTGGTTAGCCCAAGTCACCTAAGTGGTTTGCTAGCTACAATTTTGGAACACCCACACATGCCCAAGGGATGAAAGTACTAAGTGGTTAGCCCCGATCAGCTAAGTGGTTTGCTAGGCACAATTTTGGAACACGCACACGTGCCCCAGGGGTGGAAGGACGAATTGGTTAGCCCAGGTCACCTAAGTGGTTCGCTGGGTACAATTTTGGAACACCCACACACGTCTCAGGGATGGAAGCACTAAGTGGTTAGCTCTGGTCAGCTAAGTGGTTCGCTGTGTGTAATTTTGGAACACACATGTGTCTCGGGGGTAGAAACACTAAGTGGTTAGCCTAGTTCACCTAAGTAGTTCGCTGTATGTAGTTTTGGAACACACACATTTGTCTGAGGGGTGAAAACACTAAGTGGTTAGCTCAGTTCAGCTAAGTGGTTCGCTGTGTGTAATTTTGGAACACACACGTGTCTCAGGGGTGGAAGGACTAAGTGGTCAGCGCAGTTCACCTAAGTGGTTCGTTGTGTGTAATTTTGGAACACACACGTGTCTTAGGGGTGAAAGGTCTAAGTGGTTAGTCCAGATCACATAAGTGGTTCGTTGTGTGTAATTTTAGAGCACATACATTTGTCTGAGGGGTAAAAACATTAAGTGGTTAGCCCAGTTCAGCTAAGTGGTTCGCTGTGTGTAATTTTGGAACACACACGTGTCTCAGGGGTGGAAGACTAAGTGGTTAGCCCAGTTGACCTAAGTGATTCGCTGTGTGTAATTTTGGAACGCACACGTGTGTCTCAAGGGTGGAAGGTCTAAATGGTTAGTCCAGGTCACATAAGTGGTTCGCTGTGTGTAATTTTGGAACACATACATTTCTCTGAGGGGTGAAAACACTAAGTGGTTAGCCCAATTCAGCTAACTGGTTCGCTGTGTATAATTTTGGAACACACGTGTCTCAGGGGTGAAAGGTCTAAGTGGTTAGTTCAGGTCACATAAGTGGTTCGCTGTGTGTAATTTTGAAACACACACATTTGTCTGAGGGGTGAAAACACTAAGTGGTTAGCCCAGTTCAGCTAAGTGGTTCGCTGTGTGTAATTTTGGAACACACACACGTGTCTCAGGGGTGGAAGAACTAAGTGGTTAGCCCAGTTCACCTAAATGGTTTGCTGTGTGTAATGTTGGAACACATAGGTGTCTCATGGGTGGAAACACAAAGTGGTTAGCCCACTTCACCTAAGTGGTTCGCTGTGTGTAATTTTGCAATACATACACGTGTCTCAGGGGTGGAAGAAGGACATTGGCGGGTGAAAGATGAAAATCAGCAATCTAGACCATGACAAGAAACCATTTTTTTCACGTACATGCATAACCAGCAAGAAAGAGCAAACCATGTGAACAAACCCTAGACCATAAACGAAGCAAAGTTTGACACCAGCAACCCAGAACATATCAAGAAACCATTTTTTCCGCGTACAAGCATAACCAGAAAGCAAAAGCAAACCATGTGAACAAACCCTAGACCCTAAACGAAGCAAAGTTTGACACTAACAACGTAGAACACAGCAAGAAACCATTTTTCGGGTACATGCATAACCATCAAGCAAGAACAAATCATATGAACAAACCCTAAACCGTAAACAAGGCAAATATCGACGCTAACAACCCAGAACACAGCAAGAAACCATTTTTTGCATACATGCATAACCAGCAAACAAAACCAAACCATATGAACAAACCCTAAACCCTAAACGAAGCAAACATCCACACACAGCAAACATGTTTCACACCAAAAATACTTTCTGTTTAGGCTCAATACCACCAATGCAAATGCTCGAGCTTCGACAGCAAAGTAGGAAACACCACAGCGACGGTGGATTGGCGGCCGGAAAACGAACGCGACGGTAGACGTCTGCGAATCTTGCTGTTTTTCTCTGTTCTCTTTCCTTCAGCGCACGCGGGGTAATGAGTGCAATGTGAAATGAGATATGTTTTTCTCTCTCAAATTGTCCTGCATTTTCAGAAGGCAAATGACAAAAAACACCCTTACGAAAAGACAAAGGTAAACCACGTAAGCCAAAAATAATGAAAATTTTTCTTCATTGTCATGCGGGACAGTACATGACACGTCGGAATGTCAAACAGAAGTAAAAGAAAAACAATGTCAAAGTAACATTTTCCTATAATATGACTATGAAAGTCGTTGGACTTGATTCCAGGTGATAAACAAGACTGACCTTGCTCCAGCAATTGGGGCTGATTTAGCAGTCATGCAAAGAGATGCTTTGCGGATGAGAGATGGAGGACCATTTGTGTTTGCACAGGTTAGTTAACTACATTATTTGTTGGAATAATGGTGTTATAAATTTTAATTCCATGGTGTATCCTAGTTTCAGCTTTTCACTTAGGCTTTCTGTGTTGAGTTTTCACTGTATCTTTGTTATGGTCTTGAGCTACAATACTTTTTGACCTGATTTAGAAATGTATGTGCAGGTGAAGCATAAGGTTGGAGTGGAAGAAATTGTGAACCATGTCTTACAGGCGTGGGAAGCAACGACTGGTAATAAACGTCATTAACGTTTCTAGGTAAAATGGTTTCCTTTGTGTCGTATATTGTGATAGCATGTTCAGAAACAACTTTCCGAACATTCTTGTTCCTGCATGTTACCATAATAACTTTATCATGTTACTGCTTGGACCTGATCTGTATGTGCCAAATTTCTAACTTTTTTTTAATTATAGTGTTTATTCTCCTCGTTTTTAATTATATGTGCTATTTGGTCGTCCAATCCAATCAGGGGCTAAGAGTTACACAAATGTTAAATAATGTTGAAGATGATGAATATTAATGTACAATCCAACAATATATCAATGGATTGTTATTGATTTTACACAAATGTCCAACAATGTCAAAGATGATGAACACTAAGACAATAACATGAGGCAATTGCTTCCTCTACCCTCTCAATTTGAACCTGCACCGCGCAATTTTTTAATATGATTATTTTACCTTTCTTTAAAGTGACTTTTGAATTATTTGGAAAATTTTCTAAAATACACCTTTTGCAATTTATGAAACACGTTCAGGGAAACATTTTCTAGAAGAGGATTCTAGAAATTTTTTTCTCAAAATCCGTAAAATATATTTCGGAATTAGTTTTTCACAACAGGTTTTCAGAACAAACTTTCTAAGATTATAATATATTTCGAAATGCATAGAAACGTGTTACATAACACATTTCTGATTTGAAAGACTTTTCTAGAGCCAGATTTTTTTTCAGCTTTACTATTCTCTTTCTTGTGTGGCAGTGTTGTTGTGGTGGCAACAGGGTTGGTTGGGTGTAGTGAGAGAGAAATAGTGGGCAATCTAATCATTTCATTCAATCGTGGGTGTGCTGGTTCAAAAATGAGGGATGTAGTTTAAAAAATGGGGGGTAGAGGAAGTAATTGTCTAACAATAATAATAGATACAATAGTACTATGGAAAGAAAAAAGAAAAATACATCCAGTAGAATGTCATCATAAATTAAGAGAATATAAACCAAAACATACTCAACAACAATTGAAAGGAAGATCACCACAACATACTAAGATACCAATGTGAAATAAGTTGTCAAAAATATTTTTTTAACTTATTTATCATATTGTGCATCACTTTGTAATATCTTGTAATTTAAATTTACCAAAATTTATTCAAAACTTTTTGGTTTTTAAAATATTTGTTACTGAAAAAATTAAAAAAAAATACAAAAAATAGTCACAATTTTATGCTTAAAAGAATGTAATTACTTCCGAAAATGTGTGATATTTTAGAAAGAAAAAAAAAAATTACAAGGGGAGGTATATATATATGAGTACTAAAAAAGGTATATATAACAATTGCCAAAAAATTAAATGTCTAAAGTTAAGTATAAGGGAAGCCTTTTTGTTAGTAAACTTAATAAAAAAAATTAAACTTTTAGTCTTTTGGTTTTGGAAAACTGTTATCAATTTATATAGTAAAATTAAAGAATCCATACCAGTTTCTAAATGTCATAATTTTTTAGTTTCAAATTTTTTTGGGTAATTTTTTTTTAGTGATTTCAAAATTAAAGTTGAAGATTTTGAAATCTAGTTTCCAATTGCAAATATTTTGATTGAATAAAACATGAAAAATAAATACAGTGAAGCAAATTTCATCTAAGAAATTTCAGATTTGAGACTCTAAATATATTCCTTTTAAAATATATTAAAAATTATAAAATTTATAATGTTAAAATATTATTAAGTCTAGTTAATTAGTTTTAAAAAACTTCTTACTAGAGTTCTTACAAGTTAATTCAATGAACTTATTGAAGGTACGTATTAACTTCCAAAACCTATAACTTCTTCCTTTTAATATATCTTTCAGTGATTTTAAAGTTAAAGTAAATATTTTGTTGGTGTAATTTCTAATAAAACCAGTTTTAGATAATTTGATGGACTAGAACTTAAGTTGGGATTTTTTTCATTAACTTGTGTTTATCTGAAGTCCAAAAATTTGGGAGAGCCTCACTTTATTTTGGAGTAATTTCTAAAATAAATTTTATTGGAATAACATTCAGAGTTATTAGTAGTGGTTGTGAAACAATCAACAAACACAGAAAAATCAATAGTTAATATAGAAAATAAGTATATATAGATAAAAGTAGAGAGAAAAAGAATAATATAGAAAGATCATTCCTTTTCTCTCCTTACTTTATCTTAGGTAATTACAAATGGTTGCAAAGAAGAATAAGAGTTTTTGTAACAAAGGAGAAAACACATCCTTTGTATTTATGATTTATCCTTCTGAAGACAGAAATTTATTTATGATGATTTGAGATTCTTAACTTTTATTTTTAATTTGATGATTATTCTCCCATCTAATCCTTTTCTGCATGTGACTTCAGTTCATTTGCTAGGGTGTTCATATACTTACTTTTACTCATCCTTTCACTAAGTACACACTTAAGATTAAAATATATTTTATAAATTTTGAATATATCCTACTATGATACATTTTTATCTATCCAATTGAAAATATGAATTATATAGTTCTTTTTGGTTTTTGTCCGAATTTTTTTTAAAAATTTGATATTTTATTAAAAAAGTTATATACATAAATTAATATTGAAAGAAAAGATAATTAAAAATTAAAAATTAAGGACAGTTAAAAATACACAACTTAACGATATTGAAAAAAAAAATACTAACGACCATTTCAATATTAAGAAATCTATTAAAAAGGTGGTTAATTTTTCTCCTCCGTTTATTATTACTGAAATATCTAATCTAACTTATAACAAATAATGTCTTTCACAGAAATACTCACTATTTTAAAAATAAAAATAAAAGCTATTTTTTTTTATTTCAAATGATTAAAATAAGAAAACATAATAAAAAACCATAATCGAAAAAGTTCTATTTCAATCATAAAAAGTTCAGCAATTAATAGGATATCAATTGCTTAAAAAAATTAATAATTATTCTTAAACAAATTATGGAGTAGAGTATCAACCCTTTATTATAGATTTATTAGATTGTTTAGTATGTATCAATATTCTTATTCCATGTCACTTTTTTTCATTATTTTTCTATCTATATTAAGATAGTAAATGAAATAAAAAAAAGTGTTCGAAGTTTCTATAAATCGATAGAAAAAGATCCAGCAAATATTATAATGGTTACGACATATATTTACGTTCTCCTTTTGTCACTTACCAACAAAAAGTTACTACCAAAAACATGTTAAAATATATGCATGCGTTTATAATGTAATGAAAAAAAATTTAGTAAAACTTTTTTCTTACACTTTTTTTTATGTTTAACGGAAATTTATTCAAAAATACAATTTTGATGGATGTCAGAGTAGAAAAAGTATAAGTAGTAATTAATGAGATTTTAAAATAGATTCAATGTAATTAAAATTGGATCATACATAGAAGACATCAAAGCAAAATGCTGATGTATTAACGAAGGAGTTAAGGATTATTTAGATAAAAAAATTCAAAAGTAAAAGCAAAAATTTAGAAAAAATTATGAGAAATATTTTACAAATTAACTTACCCATGAAGAAAGTAATTCTATTTTTTTATTATTACTTTTTACTACTAAAAGTACTCATAATTGTTGTTTTTAAAACGCACATTAAGTCTCTCTATTTTTTAGCATTATCTACAAACTATAGGCTTTTAGATATTTAGAAGCTGTTGTAGATTTCATTCTATCAATAAAATGATAAGCTCAAACTTTTTTTTCCTGTAATTTAGCTCTCTTTTTCCATCACCGTTGTGTCTTTATTCTACTTCAAATATAAGTTAAATATAAAAATTTAGAAAAATTGTATAAAAAAGTTTTTACAAATTAATTTATGGAAATAGTAATTTTTTCTTATTTTTTTAAAATAATACAAAGAATTTGTCTAAATATAATATATTTTGCGAGAAAAATGCATTGTTTCTACCTTTAAGATCCAATCTTCCAAACCTTATACGTTATTGTAGAAAAAAAAATAAAGGGAATTTTTATGAATTATAATTAATGTTCATGGTGATATTGACTTTATGCCAAATCTTTGAAAACAATGGCACTGTAATGATTGCCATTATTATTCAACCTTTGTCCAACTCGGTTGAATTATTGATTGATAATATATGTTCAATGGTCTGCCACAAACAATACGACTTGGTTTTAAAATAGACCAAAAAAGTTAAGTTTATGCATATATATATATATATATATATATATATATTTTCTTAGGTTAATTAGTAAAAAACTCCCTTCCTTATATCTCTTTCATACATATGTTCACCCATTTAGGCTTTATACTATATTTTAGAGTTGATTTCACTTATTTAGGTTTGATTCTCTTAAATATCATATATACTATCCTAACAATTTAAATTTGAATTAGAACTATTTGTATGTCAAAATAGAAAGAACTTCATCTTCAAATCTTCAATGTGAAATATAATAATACTAATAATTAATAAGATTAAATTTCAGGAACATACACTATCCTCTAAGTCTTGGTGTTACAATAAGACTATTAATTAGTAAATTTAAATTTTGATTAGTTAGGACTAGATATTTTATATATATATATATATATATATATATATATATATATATATATATATATATATATATATATATATATATATGAAATTGGAGGATTTTTTTATGTTCCCTATACAAGCACATCACAACCTTCTTATATTTAGCGATGCATTAGATTAATTTCCTGAAATGAACAAGAATAGTTTTATTCGAGGATGCAGAAGAGAAAACGATTACGGCAAATTTGTTGGTAATGAACAAGAAGATGCACATTTACAATAAGGATGTAGATACGAAAAACAACATATCGTTTGATCTGATGACCAGAGTTTTCTTGTTTTTAAAGTATGCCTTGTGGCTTATCACTGCATGTCTATTACTTACGCAATAATCTGAAAAAAAAACAATAAATAATATTCAGAAATTACATAATATATAATTGGAACTTAAAAACAGCAAATTGAATAATATTTTATTTTATTTTATGTTTTAATTAATATTAGTATATGGTTTAATTAATTAATTATATATAAAATATCTTTAAAATATTATTTAGTTATTATTAGTTCAATCATGGCTCAATTATGCTTCAACTTTCGAACTTGAACCAATAGTTTAATTATTTGTGTGATTTTAAAAATAATAACTTTTAGTCATTTCATTAATGTTTATTTATGGAGAGGCTAAATAGTGAGTGAATTGACTTTTTGTGGCTATGCAAGCAGACATTCGAAAAGCTACAAAGTGAGTAATGCAAAGAAACACATTCAGAGAACATAAAAACAGCTAACTTACTCCTTTGAGGGACTCAATTGTGAGTTCAGTCTATTATTTTATATATAAATTAAAAATAATAATTTTATGAAAGAGAAAACGTACAAGTTAATTATGAAGAAGAGTATTTAATTTTTTAGAACCTTTTTGTTTTGGAGAAGTTGGTACAAATTTAAGGTTTGTCTTCTCACCTTAAATACATGATATAATGTTTAAGATATTGCGCTTGTAAGATTAAGTATGATTAAGACTTGTTTGTGTTGGCTAAAGGATATGAATATTTAAAAACTATTCTTAAGCTCCTCTAAAAAAACTATTCCAGTGAAATTTTTAGGGAACAATTAAAAAATATATTTCTCACATTAATTTCATTTGTTTTAGTATATAAAGACGGCTAAACAAAAATGTATTAAATACTAAGAGTACATATAAAATGATTTAAACCCTTTATCATAAGGCCAACTCTAGTAAGCTGACTAATCCTTTGATTTTGTATGAAATATTTTAAAAAAACTTAAATACAGAGTATTTTTCTTCTAATTTTTGAAGTATATAATATTATGTTTTCATGTCAG
>Ga0209700_108014_pt1 | contig 14099 bp, 7 predicted proteins | sample SiratroredBW_FD_187528 | JGI IMG/M metagenome (GOLD analysis project Ga0209700, IMG submission 187528) | Root nodule microbial communities of legume samples collected from California, USA - Siratro red BW (SPAdes) (version 2) | ecosystem: Host-associated > Plants > Roots > Nodule | place: USA... | reverse complement strand
GTTAAGAGTTGTGCACTTTTTTCTCTTTCTCCGGTCAGAAATGGAATAAGTAATTATTGTTTTCTTCACATCTTGTGTCCGAGAGATAGAGGCAGAAAGTGTTAAGGGCTAAGGGCGGTTCTTAATTAGTAACAATCTTGTTATTCTATTATTCTTCTAAGAACAAAGCTAAAGCTAATCAAAGAAGCATGACCAAAAACTATATTATATTGTGAGATTTTGGGTAATCCAAGTATGGAAAATGTACTTGGTGATGTGGGCAATGATTATCTCAAGAGAAACCTTGTTTTCCTTTTAATTATTCTCCTTAATCTAGTGTTGAGTCAACCTACAAATATGCTACACTTTATGCTAAAAACGAGAGGCCACTTAGTTTCCTTGTTTGAGTAATGGTTTGGGAGAATCCTAATCCTACTTTATGAAGATAATGTTATTTAATAGTTTGTAATCTAAGTACCATTTCAGATGCATGTGATCTTGGAAATGTTTGTACACTCTTTCCTTTTAAGGCAAGGAGATGAAGATCACTTTATCATTAATTAATAGTAACAACAATAATAATATAATAATAAAAACTATATTCACTAGCATATATTTAAATAATGGGGAGAAAGATAAAGATTAGTGAGAGAGGGACAGGTCATAAGGTGTGGTGTTGTTGTGTTGTGTTGTGTGTACCAGCCTTCACATTATGGGTTCATTTTGTTTCTGGTAACCCCTTTTATTTAATTTATTATTTTATTACACTTTGTGTGTTGGGTCCACCATGCATGAATTTTGGTTTTGGATTTTGGTGATTGATGAAGTCACTAATCTTGTTTTGGTGTTGGGGTCATGGTGCTCCTAACAACCCAGGCATGGGCTTGTCCTAGACCTTTAATTGCCCCTTAAAAACAGGGATATTTATTATTATTATTATTATTATTATTAATATTTATTATCGTTATTATTATTAATATTTATTTTTGTGGAGTTGATGAAGAATGTTGTATCAATTCTCCCACTAAATGAAACAGTAATAGGGCACTGTTTGAATTAGTCGTGTTTGCCACATTTTGATTCCAAATGCAGTGTACACAAATTCGAATCATATCTGCATTTTTCTGTTTGCTTTATAAAAAAGTTTTATTAAGAGTGCTCTTGCTTCCATGGATACTATTCACAAGACTTTAGACACTTCAAAATTATTTGACTCATCCCTTCTTCCTTCATAATTAAGGTGCATCTGCATGTGCTAACCTAATAGGGTTAACCATATTGTTTTCATAATTTTCTTTTTGCCTCCCCAAAATCAATGTTTCCATAATTCAAAGTTATGAAACTACATAAGGAGCTCCTAATAGGGTTTCACCTCTCTCAATGAAGTTTTTTCCATCCATGCAATGAAGAACTCAATTATCTACCTATTTGTTATGTATAATGAACCATGTTGATAGAATATTTTTGTTCCCTAAAATGATGTTATATGTGAGAAATATTCATCAATTTTATAGATAACTAATCTTTATTAAGCAATTCGGTTTGTGTGAAGGATTTATTTAATGGACCAAGGAAGAAAACATATAGAAAAGGATGTATTAAGGGTTTGTTAAAATTTCAAGAAATAAAATGTTTTGGATTTAAATAGGAAAAAGTAAAAATTGTTTTCATTCTAGAATTGAGAATAAACCTTTTTTCTTACATCATCCACTTAAACATGTAATTTTGTATTGAATTTTTTGGAAATACTTTTGTAACTTTAAACTGAAAATACATAAATTGCTAAAAAGAATGCATTGAAATTTGCAAAAGTACTTTTATAATTTTAAACCAAATATGTACTAAATTGGTAGAAAGAATTAGGTATGGTTTCAGTTGACAAAAGAAAAGTTTAGGAAAGAGAAGGTTATTATTGAAAACTTTAATATTTTGGTTTGTATATGATTTATTAATGAGAAAAAAAAAGGCTACAGGAACCAAAGTCGCATTTGAGTTTGCATTATATTATGAAGTTTTCAAATTTTTAATCTGTAAATTATTCTACCGACATATTTTTTTTAGGTTTCCTAATTAAAATATCCACTTCTTGAGTTGGTGATGAACTAATTTCAGGAAGCATAATCATGGGTTGAAATATATATTCTAATGATCTTTTTTTTGTTTCACACAGAAATTTCGAAATGAAATTTTAAATTTCCTGCATAAGGGAGTTGAGTTATAATTTATATATTTTTATTTTGCATAACCTGATATGAGATAAGAAAAAAAAAAAAAAAAAAAAAACAAATCTCCACAGAAGATCATATTCAAAAGAAAAAAAAATCTGCATAATCAGATATGCTTCCATGTGAAGCTATAATCTTAGGGAGAATCAACGAAAAAAGAAACTAGAAAGCATATTTTTATATTTTTTAAAATAAAAAATCACATAATTGATCTCATTTTATGGTTAGTAAATTTTAAATTTCTTAATGCAATGTTTATTTCGTTATATTTTGATATATATACGACACAACTAGTGCATTATTTTATACATGGATAATTAGAAATCGTAAATATGGTTTTACCAAAAAATTTGTGGCGTAACACTAATGATAAGGTTGGTAGTACAGAAAGATTCTTTCCCTATTCTCCTGTCTTTATCAATAGTAACACCTTAGCATTTTCATGTGCCTCAATAAAAACAATTAACATTCTCTCATAATTAAATGCACAAAACCTGTCATTTCATTTCATCTCAGGTATTATTATTATTATTATGATGCGATTGAAATACTTAAAATGTTCCATAATAGTGAAAATAGAATAAACCCTAAATCCTGAAATAGATGAACAAATGATGTTATTAAGTATCAAATTCAAATTTTATAAATGAATACGTAATTAAAAAATATGTTCTATAATAAATTGAAGTTATTAACATAATTCTCACCCACTTTAGCAAAACACACATTGCTTTATGATTGATGAATGTTGATTAAGGGAATAATGCATATTTAGTGTGTTGTATACTTTTATTTATATATATATATATATATATATATATATATTTGAAAACATAAATATAAATTTTACATGTGCTAACAAAGATCCTGTTCAGCGTTACCGCCAAAATAAGAAAGAGTTTGAAAACTGAAAAGCACAAAACCCAAAATTAGGGTTTTCCTTTTCCGTTCACCAACGTAGCGTCCCAATATGGAGGAGGGAGAAGAAGTTGTTGAATCTGTGAGTTGTGGGAAATGTGGTTGGAGAGAAGGGATTTTGGAGTGTGCGTTTGTGAAGTGGAATTCAGAGCGTGGAGAAACCCTAATTCCTGTTTGCGGAGGAGGTAAAGGGGTCGCTAGTGGGACTCCTTTACTTGATTGAGGTTGAAGGAAGTTGCTATTTCCTTTCCCAGATTTTATTTGGATGAAGTTTGATGAATGCATGAGCTCAAACACAAATATTTGCAATCAGTTTAATTTGTTCATACATTGTATTATACATTTGGATCAATTCCTCGCCCCTTGCTTGCTCGGTGTTTTATTTGATGTTTGAATAATTGCAGTTAACGAAGGGAAGAGGAAAATTTCTGGGTTGGATTTTGGAGTACAAGGAAGATGAGGAGAATGGGTAGAAAAAGTTTTGATATTTTAAAAGTAGTTTATGTCCAAAGGAAGAGTGAAATGGCCTGGTTTGAGCAAATCCTGCAGAATGTCATTTTGTAGAAAGGTATGAATCTGTGGTTTGCCCAAAAATTCATCCTTGATTAGAGACAACATGTGTGTTCCATTCCCAGGCTCTATGTCTTATTGGTTCCTTTAAATTGAATGATTTAAGTTCACAATGAATATGCTTCATTTGAATGGATAGAAGATAGAAACCGGGAAAATTTATGATGATAAACACTGTTAATTCATACAACCACGGTTGTATACAAAGTGAACAATTTATAACATTTGCAACTCCCAATGAGAATTTCGTAATTGATTGAGTTTAATGGCTTAGTGACACTGTGAATCATAGTTTTACACTATTAGCCAACTAATTGTGTATCAGCAATGATATGATCTTTAAATTGGGTATTATCATCGAAATCAGCTAACTTATCGTATCGATTTGTGATTAGTTCACTATGTAAAGCTTGCTTTTTCATTTCTTTTGTGATAATCGTGGACTAAAATGATTTTATACTTTAAAAATTCTCTGAAAAAGCTATTGTTTTCACATTGTGAACTTTCCTTTACAATGGACTTGATTTTTATGTTTTTTGGTTTTATTTTCTACGAAAAATTGACTCCCCTGGAATATTCTTCTATGCAAATCTATAACTCTGAGGGATTTTAGTACTAGTGCACTTGCTGGGGGTACTACTGCTTGCATAGGTTTGTGATAAATTCAAACTTCATTTTTTTCTTGATTTGTTAATATAGATAGTGTAGCTTTAATTTTGTTTGTAATTTATTGTATTAATTTTTGGGATAATGGTTCTGTTAGTATTAACTAGGTCTGTTGTGTCAAATTTCCACTTGGGGACTTTGATCCTGGATGCGTTTTCAATGTAATTCCCTAAAGATGAACAATGCAGTATAATTTGGTTAATTATTTACCGGATGCCAGAGCATTTGTAATGCCAGAACAAAAAAGGAAGCTGCTATCTTGATGACTAGGGTGTGATGGATAGGCAAACCACGCATCATTTAGTTATACTTCCAAGTCTTGATGACTACAGTAAAAGACATTAAATGTCAGTTCTTATTCATAGAAAAAAAAAAATTGAGCTGTAAAGGGATATATTTAATTTACGAAATGGTTCTGAAATTAGCATTATACAATAGAAAGGGTGAAAAAGATGTGTATGAATCTTGGATTTTCACCCTGTCTGAGGCATTCATTCTCTATATTATAAAGTTTCACCTCTTATTTAAACAAGGGTGACTTCCATAAAGGCATGTTTGATTCAATTCGTACTTTTTTTTTTTATATCATTTAAAACTATTTTCTAAAACAACTCTACCCCAGTAATATCAATTTAGAATCTAACATAAACAGCAAGGAGATGTTTTCTCATCCTCTTTTCTTTCCTATATTTGTTTAAGCGCTTTTAAAAAACATTATAACTTTTAATAATATCCATTTCTTGTTTCACTTTTCCAATTCAGTGAACTTTTGTCAATTATGCTCTGTAGTTGTGATCATAAAGGACTGACAGGGATTGAAATTGGCAGGGCTCGTGTTCTGTCTGATATGACCCAAAAATTGAATAGTATTGATACTGAAATATGACTAATTAGAGGGGAAACTTCTGTTACAATGTAGAATTAGGGACAACTAGATCATGGCTGGGGCAGAGCTCCTTACTAAATGAAAACTGAAATAAAAATAATCCCTTTTATGTGGAAGAACACCTTAACTCAGCCTAGCCAGATATTTTTCACTCAAGAATCCTCATACCTCTCATTCTGCTACCCTCCCTCAAACAATCATTCTCTCTCGCTCCTAGTGTGATCCTTGCATCTCCCTCTCCCACTCCTTCTGCCAGCTATGCATTCTGTTATACTCTTGCTCTCTTGTCTTCCTCTCCCTCCAATTCCATCCCACTCTTGCCACTATTCTTCTTTATTTGTTATCTCCTTAAATGCAAGCCCAATAATGGGTTACCCATCACCATATCTACATTGGTACATCCAATTTGCTTTCCTACTACGTATATCTTTCTTCTTGGTAACTTCTAAATGACAGTATTTATATAGCATTCTTTCCATGCTCGAGCTAGCACAGTTACTGAATTGAAGAAAATATTCTTCATTGCCATGCACATATAACATGTTAGCAATAGGAAGTTTGTACTCATCCCAGACCAAGAAAAAGTTGCCTGAGTACTCTTTGGTGATTGAAATAGCTATATTTATGAATCTTTCAAAACCCACTTTTGGTAGACTTCAAGCATCGGAGATTCAGAAATGTTATTCTTTGTAAATTTGCAGAAATTGGTCCTCTGGTTTTAAGACTGACACACTTCGCCAAACTTTAAAGTCAATGACAACAGTTCTTTTATCAAACATTGCACAGATGGGTGACAATTCTCTTGTTCTACAGATGATAGAAAAAGTAATAATTGATCAGATAGTAAGTTGACACATTTTGTTGAGTTTTCTTGTTTTGACATTTTATCTGTTTACTTTTTTGGTGCTTCCTTAGCTCATTTAGAAACTTTTATAAGAATTATTTCTCATACTGATTTTGTACCACCGCCGCAAAAGCCTTCATTGGGCAATAGTGGCTCTCTCCTGAGAATGCTTGTTACAGTGGATTCGAAACCCACTAGACTTTCTGAACAAAGCATTGCCACTCTAGGCCATCATCTTTCTGAATATCTGATGGATAATGTGCAGGTAAGTATACTTCCAAAAACTGACTAGCCATCAATAAAAAAATGAACTATGTTGTTGCCTACTTGTCTCACTTTATTCTTTTGGATATCCCAGATCACACTTTACATTAAAATTAATTAACTAATTGTTTTTTCTGTCCTTAATTTTGTTTTGAAAGTCAAAATGTCTAGAATGTTTTTAAAATGTTATGATTGATTGCTACAACATCTTGCTATATAAAATAAAAATTGACAACTTTTAAAAAAGAAATGCAGAATCTAGCAAAATGTCTACCAGCCATTATTATATCAAAGGCAATGGCGGGAATAGAGTCTAAAATGTCACTACTGCTCAGATGATTGATTTTGGTTTCTTTCCTTTGTTGACAATTGTTTTAGGAGTTATATAACAACAGATATCAATGTCACAATTTTAACCAATGTGAAAATTCATTGAGAAAAAATGACAACTTGACTCTTCTATGGGTGCTTACCCCTCTCCTACCAAGCGAGGGCTTGATTCTTTTTTATATTGCATTAATTTAACTTTTTTTATGGCTTAGCATTCCATATAATAAAAAGTTGAGGGTATACAGAAGTAACCGATGAACCTCAAAGGTATTCTTTGTAACAAATAATTAAGATCTTTTTATTTTCTCGTTCTGGTTTAAAAGCATCTACTGTTGAAGATTATATTTGTTTTTTCTTTAACAAGAATTTCTTCCAAATCTCTATTATGTTTTTTGATCTGACTATATTAAGTGCTTGTAATTTGGCATATTTTTCTTTCATAAGGCAATCAATTTTAATTTTTGTTGACAACATGAATTGATTTATTTGTTACATATGTGAGTGTGTCTGCATATTCCTTCTTAAATGTTTGCTAGACTCCTAGTATGTTTTTTGATACTAGTGAGTGCTTCTATTACTTTTGGAGTTTTCTTTTATTTTATCCTCTCAAGCAATGTATCTTACTTTTTTTATATGAATTTATTTCAGTACTTGGATTATAGATTTCACTGTACCAGTGCATCACAGAAGATGATGAACAGGTTCCTTTCAATTAAGTACCCAGCATTCTTCTTCCTTGAGTTTTCTTGTTCGACCGGTGTGGTAAAGTTATGAATCTTGTGTTGAAGAAAATGGGATCAGCTATATCTGAAAGTAGTTTGTTATCAATGTACTCAACTTACAAGGAACTTCTTGAATAGGGTGAATGGTGTTATTCTGTACTTTTGTTGATGCCAAAGGATGCTAAATTACAACGGATTATGTCTTTTTCCAAGGAAAACCGTTGACGACCTCATACATCAAGTTTGGCTTTACCTGAGGGACAAGAACAACTAGAACAACTACTAATTGTTATTTTGAAGCTTGCTGTTCATAAATATACTTATAATTTCATTGGATAAATACAATTGTAAAAAGGTTTTCAGTATTTTGTGATTGTCTAAACATAAAACTCAGTAGAGTGTTTATTGCATGGCATGTTACATTAGTTTCTAGGAAGACAAGAAACAAATTGATGAGTTAGTGTAAAACAAGTCATTTTAAGACGTGTGCAGGTTCAAATGAGTTGGCCAAGTTTGTTGGTTTCAAAATCCAATCTATGCATCTATTTTAATTTGGATTGAGTTTGGTTTTTAAAACCAAAACAGGTATATCAATTGAAAAAATGTCATGGACAGAACCTATTTAAGTTTTGGAGCTGAAGGATACCTTTAGATTTAATTTAAGTATTTGTCAAATTCTTAGGTAGGGACAGTCTCCATCCAATCTTCTGCATTGTTAAAAAGCTTAAAAAAAAACTCAGAAGGCTACAGATGTAGAAACTAATGTAATGGAGCTGTGCTAGGGCCACAGGGGAAAACCTTAAAGTCATTGTCATGCTGCTACTTCTTCCATTTGACTTTACAATGAGTCATTTTGCCTTAATAAGGAGATCAAAACAGCAGAAGCTATAACTGAGTTAAATTCTTGTGACATTCAATTAGTTCATAGTAACGGCAGGAGAGAAGGAAGAAGTACATGTGATTAACATTAGTGATTTGAATGTATTCACAATGCAGCCTCTCCGTTTCCTGTGGCAGCACAGTGACACATTGGGGAAACAAAGTCCGATCAGAATTATAAATGCAACAGACTCAGGTTTTTTGTTATTGTAAATGAAGTTTATATCTGAATAAGACGAATAAGTTCATTTCAGCTTCTGCAAGATGCTTTGAAGCACGCTTGCATTGTGAATAGGACAAATAGAATACAGCTAATGTGGCCTATTTGGATTCATAAGTTAAAATAAGAATAACTTACCTACTTGTACAACATTTCTTAGTTAATGTTTCAATATTTTTATTCCAAAAATACCTTAATACTAGGAATTTCATAGTGAATTTGAAGAGAAAGCTTGCAAAGGAAAAGGTTAAAAAGAACAAATTTAAACAGTTCCCTCAATTATAAAGAACAGTAGTGTACAACATTCTAGGACATCTACAATAGTGATATGAGTATGAGGAGAAATCAATTATCATAAAGATACATTTCGCATAACTAGGACGTCAGATTTCTTATTTCGTATTTTTCTAATTTATTATTTGGCTCACCAAACCAGCAGATAAATTGACTGGTCAGTGAACTGTGATCTGTATAACTTCTTTGAAAAAGAAAATATCTCTTCACAAGTTACCCAGTTCTTTTATTTTTATATTCTTAAACTAAAAATAAAACATGGAAATATTATAATTATTTAAATATTACAAGTATCACATGTTGGAAAAACACAACTCCTAATATGCAAATTCAGTTGAACTGTTAATACCCATCACTATGCAAAACCAAGTATGTGTAGTAAAATCTAAGTGAAAAAATAAAAATAAAAATAATGGAATGTTACATTCTTCAATGGTGACTCTAATTGAGAAGGAAGAAGAACCACAAAGGCCATGCTATGAAGCAAAGATTGAACAAAGCATCTACAAGTGTATGCTTTATTCAGATTTTAACAGCTAAACATAAGTGCAAATCAGTTCCTCCTTTCTCTTATGGTAGGAAAGACAAACAACAAACAATGTTATTTGTTAACATTAATTCTTTTTAATAAAAGATGAACTGTTATTAATATGATTTAGTAATATTTTATTGAATATTAAACATATTTTATATTGTTAATAATTTTTAGTAATATTGTTAAAGGAATGCTATAGATTTTTAAGAAATGAAAAATAATGGTAAAAGAAAGGTAATTACATTGTATCCAACCATCTTTAAAATTACTTAATTAAGTTTTAGAAGCACTAAGACAATTTTCATTTAATCATAATTCATTATCTAAAATAAATTATCAACTTTCATTTCTTTTTTCATTTATTTGAATCTGTCTCTTTGTTCTACAATCTATAAATTCTCTGTTTTCTCTTACCTTTTTACTATTTAATTAAATAATGATATTTTGATATTATTATTCATTTTTGACACCATTTAACACCAATATATATTATTATTTTATTTATATATAATATTTGATTAATAAATTACAGTATCAAATAAAAATATAATATAAATAATTGTGTCAAACTAATATTTTCTTATTTAATTTTGTTATTTTATTTTTCAATTAATTACTCCATTAATGTCTTTATGTATCTTATACACTGTTTAATAACTTTGACTTTGGTTCTGCATGGCTGACTCACACGTGTCATCATGTGGTTATAGATTAACACGTGTCACGTGATTTCAACCCTTCTTAGTCCTTAATTGTGATTATAAGTTACTATGGTTGACCTACAGTGACGGTTCATGAAGCTTGTCTAAAACACAGTAATATTCTTCAATCCTTAAGGATGTTTTTGTCAAAAAAAAATAAGAAGGTACACAAAACAATACCATGCTTACATCATTCAAATTGAATGAAACAAAGAAAATAAAATGAAATTAAAAAAATGTTTCATAATGTTTAGCATATTATTTTAGTCTAGTTTATATAATTTCACATATGTGTCTATCAATTTATATCTTGAGATAAGTTTTTCATTTCTTAATTCAAGATTTAATGAGTTAATTACTGTCTTATAAATTTAGACACCAAAATACTCCCATCATATTCAAATAGTAGCAATTTAACATTTTTAAAAAAATTGTTTTTTTTATTAATGTTTTGTTTTTCAAAATATTAATTTTTATTCTATAGTCATCAATTAATATTTTATATTGGAATAGTTGATAATATATTTAAAAATAAATAAAAAGATGGCAACAAACTTCAATAAAACTGGTCCAGAATAAATTTCACTATCTTAGAGTAATTATTTATTTTCTTAATCCACGAACACAATTAAATGGCAATAAATATGGAATGGGGGAAAGTATACTGGTTCAGTGGTATTCTTTTCTACAGTTATTTCAAATTTTTTATTTTTTCTATGAATTTGGTTCCTATTATTGTAAAATTGTGATTTCGTTTATTAATTTAGTAATAAATATTAACTTAGGTGCTAACTCTGGTACTTCAGTATATCCCTATCTCAACTTGTATTCTGCCACTCTCTCATGATAGTTCTTTTTGCTAAATGTTAAATTTAATGACATACAAAAGTTAAATATAAACTAATAAACTAATTAGAAATATGTAATTAACATAGTAAGAGAATTAAATTAAAAAAGTAAAAGGTTAAGTAAAGCGAGTAATAAGAAAAAATTGTAATGAAATCAACTATATATATGTAATATTTTTTGGTTTCATTAATATATCTTATTAATTATTGACATTTTTAAAAGAAAATGTTTATAACTTTATTAAATAAACAACTAAAAATATTATTATTTTTATTTATTTAGTTTATGGTTTAATACTCTAACATAGTACAAATCTTGCTATTACAATGGTGGATGCACCCCAATTTGAGTCTCAGGGTGGCAGGAGAATATATCTGGTGCTTATGTGCCTCTTTATTGAAGTGTGAGAAGAAGATTGAGAAAAAAATAATTAAAACAATAAATTGAAGATGTGATAATAATCCATATCCATTCATAAAATAAATTAGTATTATCTTTATTTCATAAAGATTGTAATTTAACATTTTTTAAATAGATTAAAAAAAGGACAAATATATTATTTTAAAACTATTTTAATATTTATGTATTATTTTTAACAATCAGATAATATAATTAATTTCAAAATAAATTAAAATACAAAATAATTTAATTGAAAACTAAGGCATCAAATAATGCTAATATATCATTGGCTGGAGTGATATCAGACCTATTAAGAAAGACAATCTCACTGAAAACATTGATTATACATATTTGGACATTAAATATCATGAATGCTAACAAATATAACATGATTAAAAAAAGTTAATTCATTTATCTTTTCCAAAACAAAACCAGGATCATTGTAAAGAGAAGAAAACAAGAATATTAAGATAAAAATTTGAGTTTTGTCTTATCCCAAAGAGCAAAGAGAAGTGAATTAGATTAAATGTATTTTGACTAAGTAGTAGAAGTTTTGGATTGGGTTCCCTAAAACAAGCACAATAATGAGTTAACTGTGGAAGATGTCCTCTGTTGGGAGGAGTTTGAAAGATTAACATAACATGGGTTACAGCCACACAGTCAACTCTCCATTCATTACCCTTTCTTCTCTCATTCCTAATCACTATAATAACCACATTTTCTTTATATTCAAAATATAAGTTTGTTTCATTTACATTGATAATATGAGTAAATATAAATATATTAAAATCATTACTTGACTAAATAAAAATAATAAAAATAATAATAACAAGTAGAAGTAATAAATAGTAGCGGAAGAGAAGGGAGGGTATATTTATTACTCACATCTAACCCCCAAGTAGGGTCAATAACTTAACCATAGATTAGAACCAGGGTTAAAAAAACAAGTGGTTAAGAAGGGACAACCACATTATCAACAGTCCTCACTCAAAAACAACATCATCAACATCTTCTTTTTTTCTCTCCTCTTCTCTTCAATTTCTTCTTCATCTTTCTTCCAACCTTCAACTTTAACAAGAAACATTCATAACCCCCTTTTTCTCCAATTCACTTCTCTCCACACACAACATAACCAACAACCTCATTTTTTGAGTCTCCTCAACACTTTTCATGAAGCACTCACAAAAAGTGAAGGTTTTGGTTTAATTGTTGTGATTATTGTTGTTATTAAGAGGATGGAGATAATAACACCAACGCCGCCGCCAACAACCGTCACTACCACAAACACAGCCGCCAAATCGCCGGAACTCGACATCGAGACTCCGACCCGGATCCACCAAGCCGCCGGAAACTCGAATCCCAGTTTAAAGCCGGTGTCTTTCTCCAACGGGGTCCTGAAGCGCCACCATGCAAACCACCGTGCCGCCGCCCCGGTGGTTTACAAGGAATGCCTGAAGAACCACGTGGCCAGCTTAGGCGGCCACGCCCTCGACGGCTGCGGCGAGTTCATGCCGTCGCCGGCCGCAACCCCCGACGACCCCAGCTCCATCAAATGCGCCGCCTGCGGCTGCCACCGCAACTTCCACCGCCGCGAGCCGGAAGAGCCGCCAATTTCTCCGGCCACGCATCATGTGCTGGAGTACCAGCCCCACCACCGCCACCACCCTCCACCCCCTCCGCACCGGAGTCCGAACTCCGCCTCTCCGCCTCCGATCTCCTCCTACCCCTCCGCCCCCCACATGCTCCTCGCCCTCTCCAGCGGCGGCGGCCTCTCCGTGGCGCCGGAAAACACCGCTGCCCCAGCTCCGGCGCACCACTCCCGGAAGCGCTTCCGCACGAAATTCACCCAGGAGCAGAAGGAGAAGATGCACGAGTTCGCCGACAAAGTGGGGTGGAAGATGCAGAAGCGCGACGAGAACATGGTTATGGAGTTTTGCAACGAGGTTGGTGTCGACAGAGGAGTCCTCAAAGTGTGGATGCATAACAACAAGAACACTTTCGCCAAAAAAGACAACCTTAATGCTTCTGCTGCTATTGTCTCTGCCAACGGGATTAACCATCTCACCAATGTAAACAAAGCCACCGTTAATGGCCTCGAACACGAGCACGGCGACGGAATCAACGGTAACACCAACGGTGACAACGACCACGACCACAACCACAACCTCGGTTCTTCTCATGATGTGAACGACTACGAGAATGATAGTGGCACAAACGGCGGTGGAACAAACGGGTCTTCTTCTTCTTAAAAAAAATGGCAAAAAAAAAAAAATATTGAGAATAATCATATGTTTAGATGATAGAGTAATTAAGAGGTGGTACCGGTTAATTACTTAATTAGTCGTTTTCTCCTTCTTTTTTTTTTCTATTTTCATTTAATTGTTTAGTTTTGGTTAATTAATGAGATGATCACCTTCTTGACATGGGAGAGATTTGGTTTTGATGATACCCTTAGGGAATTTAATTTTCTTGTTTCACTCTGCTGCTTAGTTATTGTAGTTAAATGTTTAGTATTAAGTAATAATGGTTATTCCAACCTCATTTGTTTCTTCTTTCTCTCTCTCTTTTACCTTTTGTCTTCTCACTCTCTCACTTTTGCCTTTGGGATTGGATTTGCTTTGCTCTAGATATCTTGTGTTATTCTGTTTTGGTGTTCTTTTTGGTTGAGGAGAAGATGATGATGATGATAGGGTTAAGAGTTGTGCACTTTTTTCTCTTTCTCCGGTCAGAAATGGAATAAGTAATTATTGTTTTCTTCACATCTTGTGTCCGAGAGATAGAGGCAGAAAGTGTTAAGGGCTAAGGGCGGTTCTTAATT
>Ga0209700_108012_pt1 | contig 14102 bp, 4 predicted proteins | sample SiratroredBW_FD_187528 | JGI IMG/M metagenome (GOLD analysis project Ga0209700, IMG submission 187528) | Root nodule microbial communities of legume samples collected from California, USA - Siratro red BW (SPAdes) (version 2) | ecosystem: Host-associated > Plants > Roots > Nodule | place: USA... | reverse complement strand
GACTAAACACATGAACAAATGAACATAACTGACGTGTGTCGCCAAAACTATAATTAAGGTGTTCCCTCATTAATGAAAGGGTAACCAGTAATGTTTTGTAAAATAATACACATCTGTTCCTCAGTCATCAAAACTTGTACTGAGGTGTCCCCTCGTTAAGACATAGGTAACCACTGTAAACTCAGAACCACTTATTGATTTACAAAACACCTGTGGTTACTCCTTTGTTAACTAGCGGACACCTGAGTTTATGTTATGGCGACTCAACACAAACGTGTTCATCAGTTGCCAGAACAAACAGATTCAACCCTTACAAACCCAAAACACTTAGAAAAAACAATCTTTTCTCCACCAAGAACCAAGAAGGAACATGTAAATGACATAAAAGATCAAACTTTACTTCAACAACCAATGGAAATCAAACTACAAACGCAAAAACCTTTTCAGATCCAGCATCGACCAAGAACAGAACAGTTAAACGACCAAAAAGACTTCCTTTTCCATCAAAAATTGCATACAAACCCAAACTTTACACAAAAATCAAACCACAAACAAAAAAAAATCCTTTTGCATGAAAAATCACTTAAAAGAGTAACCTTTACACGTTTTTCCATCAAAAACCGCATAAAAACCCAAACTTTATATGGAAATCAAACCACAAACAAAAAGAAAACATCCTTTTGCATGAAAAATCACTTAAAAGAGCAACCTTTACATGCTTTTCCATCAAAAATCGCATACATTCTACAAACAAAAAAAAACATCCTTATGCATGAAAAGTCACTTAAAAGAGTAATCTTTACACGCTTTTCCAACATAAACGAAATAAAAAACCAACCTTTTGCTGAGACAAAGAGCGCAAAGACGAAGAGCGCAACAACGAAGAGCAAAGAGACCTTAAGAGCGCAGAGACGTAGACAGATCGAGAGATCCAAACAATGGACAAAGAGAGAGCAAGAGATACCTCTAGTGAACGAGAGAGCGAGAGTGAAAGTGAAGAGCTCGAGAGTGAAGAGATTGAGAGAGCTCCAAAGTGAGAGAGTGGGAGTGAGAGAGTGGGAATGGAGAAGGCAGGACTTTTAAAATTCTGAAAAAGTAAAACTTTCCACACTGACTTAAAAAATTATTATTTTTTGCCACCTCAGCGGTGTCAACTGGAAGTATGACACGTGTGAGTGTCAACCTAACATTACTCTTAGTTATTTAACCAAAATAGGATGTGTACTGTTAAGTTATTTGTACTCACTGCACTCAACGTCGAGGCTCTCGTTCGTTGAACCTGGTCTCAATATGCCGAATTGTCAAAATTGTGTCTTTAAAAAGGAAAGAGAGCCATAGCTTAAGGTTGCCATTGATTACACGTTGAAGAACACATACCCATATAGAGAATTACAAAGAGAGAAAATTACGCATAAGAGAATTAGAAGTAAAATTGCATTTAGAAAGAGCGATTCAAACTAAGAATTTGCATGGAGAAGCGATAGGATTTCAGTGAAGTAAGCGTTTTGGAAGACATTGCAGAAGTAAGAGAAGGACAAGAAAGCATGAAGAACAAAATTTTTGAGAGCTTCAAGAGGTATGCCTTAGAACTTGATATGATAACAAACATGAATGTTGATCTTGCAGTGGTTTCTTCCCTAATTCCAATCTCTTGGTCTCTGTTTTATGTTCATATTCTATTCTTGAACGAAATACGAATGAACAAAAAATCTCAATAATCTATTTACAGTGACACTGTAATTATTTAGAAATAATCGTTGTCATGGGCACGACTATGGTCTGAAAATTGATACCCACTTTTGAACCCTCATTGAAGTCGTGCTTTCATCTTTTAATCTTCATGCATAGCAGTTCTTAACACTGCATAATTTAAACACATAACTGCATGCCGTCATTTGGAGTCGAATGACGTCATCTCAACCTTGTGCCGAATGACTTTAACCCTTATTTGAGCACCCCAAACCCTTTGCTGAATACCCTTAACCTTATTTCGAATAGCCCTTACCCACAACCGAAGGCCATGTAAACCTTACTTGAGGCCTTTATTCAAAATCAAATGCTCTACCCAAAACCAAATCACTTAAAAGCAATATTGAATATCATAAACTCAATACCACATGACGTTACAAAGGGTTGAATGGCATCATCCTACACAGAATCACCCAACACACCGTACTGAATGACATCATCCAGAGTCGTATAACATCACCCAAAACCCTACACCTCATAAACATAATTACGCAATACCGTCACCCAAAACCGTATGATGTCACATAGAGTCGTATGACATCACTCCATGCCGATTGATGTTAGACAGAGTTGTATGACGTAATCTAGAACCTCAACCCTTATCTTCATAAAGCCTCAGTTGAATGACGTCACAAAAGAGCCGTATGACGTCACCCATAATCACAAAACCTTATCATCTTACCCACAAAATCGTATGATGTCACACATATTCATATGACATCACTCTATACCGAATGATGTCACACAGAGTTGTATGACGTCATGTAAAACCTCAACCCTTATTTCCATAACCACAAAAATCGCATGATGTCATCCAAAAATGGATGATGTCACTCAAAACTGATTGACCAAGTGACATCGAATACCCAAAGCGGAGCTAAAAGACTTTTTTGAAAGTCTCAACCGATTGCAGTGGTCGAATGTCTTTTTTAATTTGCTTTTGATCAAATGCTTTTTTCTCAACAAAATTTGCATCTATGCATTTTAATTTTTCTTGCTAAAATATCAAATTTCTAAAAAATACAAAATAAAAAATTGAAAAAAAAACATCAAACTCTCAATCAACCAACTTTCTTTTTCAACTACGTATGCCCTAATTTTCCATCATCGACAAAAATACGTAGGAGCAAGGTCAATCTTTGTCGAGTCCCCTAATTTAAAAAATATTTTTTATTTTTATTTACGTTTTAATATCTTTTTGGGAAAGAAATAAACATTTTATAAAACCACACTTATTACATCATTTGACTAAAGGTATTGTCTTAGGACATGTGTTGTAAGGGGCTAATACCTTTCCCACACGTAATTGACTCTAGAATTCAATCCTATTTCGCATTCCATTCATTTTCGTGGTTTTTCCATAGTTTTTCATAATAAATTATGGTGGCGACTCCATCTCTTTTCATTACACTCAATTTTCATTTTTCTCTTTCAGATCGTCGTCCCATCATGATCCAGGTTGCAACAAAGATTATTGTGTTTGATCAAGTGCAAACACTAGGTCAAAAATTAAAACTAATAGTCAAGGAACAACTCTTTTTATTTACGAGTGTAATAGTTCAATCGTCACGATTCGTTTATGACATGACCCATGTGGTCTCCACCACGAGACAATTGATGTCACTTGCAACAATATCCTCCTCAATAAACTTTTCACTAGTAATTGAATTCTTTGATTATGACTCGACCCACTTGGCCTACACCTTGGACAATTCTTTAACTTGCAACAATCTTTCACTTCATTGGAAATCGAGCTCGTGACATTAGCTCTAATGTCAATTGTTGGATTGAGCACTTACCTTTTGGACAAAAGTTATAACTCATGACAAAAGTAGATCTCACACAATGAAAATCTGAAGTTGAAACCAAAGCCAAAGTAGAGCTTGATGCTAATGTAAGAGTTATTGTGCTTGTCACCAATCATATGTGTTCTTTTCAACCAACAACTACACATAGTTCTTTTAACACTTCTAAGAGGAGTCAAACCCCTTGCCTCACGTTTACCAATGTTGTCACCTTGCAATATGCAACAATTGACATGGTCTAATCCATTCAATTCCTATCAATCTTAAATGGAAGCATGACTCAAAGCTTATGAAGAGCTCTAATCTTAAAAAGTGAAGCACATGACAACCTTACTTGCAAAGTAGATGAAGCAAAGTGTGTACCAACTTATCAAAACTCTAGCCCCTTATCATTGCCCTTACCTTCCATTCCTTTACTCAGCATGCAACCAGGTGAACAAACCTTGTCTCTATTCTTAAACCCAAACCTTAATAATTTTTGAACTATCCCTTATACATCATTCTATTCTTAAAGTTGAATAGACAACTTGAACCGAATCTCCAACTAAACCATAACCAAACCTTCAAATATAACCTTCACCAGAAATTAAAAAAGAAAAACTCTATCAAAGCCTCTACCAAACTCTCATAAAAAGGCAAACACCCAATCAAACCAACCTACCAAATGCTTTTGGTCTGTTGGCAAGAATTCAAGTTTGAAGATTTTTTAAACCAATCCAAGTTTGAAGATTAGCTTGGGTATGATTTTAGTCTTAAAACTAGTGTCATGTTTGCTTGCTTTCATCAAGTTAAAAGTATGCAAGAGCTTCATTGAATCAAGTATGAATTTGTTTTGAAAAATAAGTTTTTATGAAAATATTTTGTACTGTGTGAAAAATAATTGATTGTTTTACAGAATCAATCGATTGAAATGTATTTTATTAAAATCAATTGATTGAAATGAATTTCTTTAAAATCAATCGATTGAATTGGACAAACAAATCATTGGTTTCACTTAAGTGTAAATCTATTATAAGAGGACAGGTTCTCCAAGTTTCAAAGAGAGGTTTTTCAGATTTCAAAAAGTGAGAAACTTGTAAATACACTTGAGAGAGCATGGTGTAAGCAAGACAACTTCTTGGTAGAGAGGTTTTTCATAGACTCTGAAATATTAACCTTGATTCTCATTCTTGGAGCAATTCTTGTGTACATTTAAGTGATTGGATCGCCAATATATCAACATCTTTGTTCAGGGAAGTGTTTCTTGTCCTTCCTGATAGGTTGTAAGTGTTGTCTTTGGTTTAATTCTTGGTTTGTAATTCGTTATCTTCATTTGTTTGTGTTGTAAATCATCTAGATAGGGTTTCTAGGTGTATTTGGTGTTGGTGTTTCATCTAGATAGGACTTTTAGGTGGGATTTGCAATGGATTATGTAGTTGTGCAATAGGGTACTGCATATGGTACTGTTTGCAATCTTGTAGGGTTAAGATTGTGTCTTGAACTTGTGTTTTCATGTAATCATTGATTGATTAGTGAAATCTTTGCTAGTGTGGCAATGAAACTAGATATAACTCTTGAAAAATAGTAAACCAGTATAAAAGTTGTGTTATTTACTGTTCTTGAATCCTTCTTTAATCGTGCATTGGTTCTACACTTGATTTGATTCTGCTGCTAAAAACAACTCGTTGTTTGTAAAAATCTATCGTTTGGTTTTCTAGAGTTGTTAATAAAAATTGTTTTTCAAGAAAAGTGAATATAGAAAAACTTGTTGACAATTAATTTTAAGACATTTGAATCTGTTTAAGTTTCAAATTAAAAATTCAATTAATTGAGATATAAAATTAATCCATTGTTTTTATCTTTATTACTTAGAATATGTTAATAGTAGTTTCTGAAAATGTTCAATCAATTGATATGTAATTCTAATTTGTTGATTTTCTTTATTGGAAATTTATAAATTTCATTTTAATCTTTCTTGAATGTAAACATATTGATTCTGCAAAATTAATTCAAAACAATCAAAATTTTGTAGAATTGTTACTAGAAAAATTTCAATCAATTAATCTATCATTTATATCAATTATTTTTCTTATCTGAATATTTGGAAATTTGGCTAAGTACTGTTGAAAAATTTAGCCTATTGTTTTGAGATCAATCCGTTATTTATTTTTCTTTTATTCAAATTGTTAAGAAATTTCAATGGATTGTTTTTTAATTTCAATCAATTGTTTTACTATGATAGATTAGAAACAATTACAAAATCAAATTTTCATTGAGTTGTTTTCATTTTTAATTTATTATTTTGCTTGATTTGTACTGAACTGATTTTATAGTTTATTGATTAATCAATATTATAATTTTCTCTATAAAAGTTTTTGAATAAGAATTCATAGTTCAATTTATCCTCTCTCTTAAACTTCAGCCTACACTATTTACAACATGGTCTACCAATATTAAAATCGACAATCCAGTAATTTATGTTGCGAATAACAAAAAAGAGAGAATTATAGTTTTGTTAAGCAGGAGACACACACTTTATTTATCTTTTATGTATAAAATTCCAAGGGATTTTTCTTATTTATATTTTTATATTTATATATGCATGAATGTGTTATCATGTCATATGTCTATCTTTTTTTGCTTTATAAGTTTGCTATGATATCCTATGGTGTATGTTTTAATATCATCTTCTGTATGACTTACCATAGTCTATAATAATGTATATTTCATTATATGCCTTGATATGTATGTTTTCATATGCTCCTATATATCTTATTACAATTGTGTTAATTATGTTAAGTTACTCACAATTATAATGTCAAGTACTACATTTATCTTTTTCTTTTTTTTGTTTAGAAACGGTATTTAAACAAATTTTATAAATAATCATATTAAAAATATTGACCTTTATAAAAAAAAATAGCTTGGAAGAAATGCAAATCGGATGGAAACTTGACATGAGTTTGAAGAAAGATGTCCAATGAAATTACTTTATTTTATTAATTTATAATTTAATTAGTTGAATTTATGATTTAAATTTTATTCCGTCTAATTTAAAATGATATAAATAATCAAATTTGTTTTTTTTTTCTCTTTAACTACTAATTTAATAAAAGTAAATAAATTATTTAGTTTCTCAAACCGTGTTATAGATCTTTGTAACTAGGGAAAATGATATACTGTAAAAGTACTAATGGATCTACAAATACAAACAAACCACAATTTTGGTTTTCTTGGTTTTTTCAAGCAGTAATAAATTTTTATTCAATCAATATATATAAATAATTTTGTAATATTTTTATTTTAACAGACGTTGTTGTCGTTTAAATTAATACGTAAATATTTAAAAAATTTATTTTTTTACTTTATTTTAAATAGTTGAGTGCAAATTCTTGTATCTTAAGATTACCTAGCAATATTATTATCAGGATTTTTTTTGTTAAATCTTATTAATAAAGTGAAAGTGGCAAATTAAACTGAAAAAATGAATAACTAAAATTAAATTAAAATTTCAATTTATAATAATAATAATAATAATTTAAATAAAATAAATAGATATTATTAACTCTTAGAGGAAACCGAATTAGCATTAAGTTAACATGTTTAATATGATTTATTTAGAATATATGAGAAGTTATTTTTTTTCTTTTTTTCTCAATTCTGCATTAAATTGGTTTTAAAAAGAATTACAACCAAATTAAATGAACTTATTGGCTAGCAAATAAACAGTTTATTCTTGTTTAATGTAATTAAAAGCTAAATGCAGAAAACACGTTAGAATTTAATAAGATTGAAATTGTATAAGCCCTGCACAATTTTAGTTGATTTTTCCATATACGACTTCAGTTAATTTCTTTTAAACAAAAGTTAGGTTTAAGTGACACGATTTTCATGCATTTTAAATATTTTAATCATGCCTTTAAAAAATTATGTGATTGTGATTGAAATCGCCAGCTCCTTTCATAACTTAATTATTTGGATAAAAAAATTTATTTTACTCATTTTCTTAATTTTAAAACTTAATTGCACCAATTTCGTGTTTTTACCTTAGAAAGCATAAAATAATTTTGAATCCAATATTAGAAAGCATAGCAGAAGACAAAATTGAAATCAAGGTGAAATATAAAATGTATTTTACTTTAATTATTTAAATAGATAATGATTTCTTAGTCACACTGACTCTAACACAACACTTGCCAGACAGAGGAAAGAAGCTACTGACAGATCCTTCCAATCTGTACATCCTCTTTCTTCTTCTTTCTTCCTTTTTAGTGTTAATCACTTATGCACTTCTCTCTCTCTCAGTCAGTTTCAACTCTCTTTTCTTTTTTCCTTAGAATTATTGATTTCATTTTACTTTATGCTTGGTTGGTCTCTAAATTTATAATTATGTTCTGCTCTTCAATTTTATAGTGTGAATGGAAAAAAGGGTTGTGGGTTCTTGATTTTGTGATGTGCACCCTTTCAAGCTTGTGTTTTTTGCTTGGTGGATTGGAATTTTTCTTCAAGCATGTTCCTTCGCTCTCTTGGTTGGGTTAATTTTATTTTATTTTTTTTCATTTTCTTAAGTTAATTTTCCAAATATATGAGAGAAAGAAAAGGATGAATTTTGGGGACGGGAAAAAAATTATGGTGGTGTAGTGTTTTGTGTGACTAGTTTCAGAATTTGTGTCTTTGGTTATTTGATCATTACAATTCATAACTGGGTTTTCTGTGATCTGAACAGTTTTTGTTTTGCGAATGGTGTATCACATTTTTTATTTTTTATTGTTTATTTGGTGGGTTAAACTACCTGGAAACTGCATTAATGCATACCTAATATTTTAGATTTGAATTAATAATCTTAAATAGAAGGAAAAGGACACTCTTGAAACCAAGTGAAAATCGTGGTTCTTGTGAAAAGGGTGGTGTGTACAGGTTTCACGGATTTAGTAGTGTGGGGATAAACCATTATTACTCAGCTCATCATTCTTTTAAAAAAATAGATTATATTATTAACATTTAAAACTTGAACAATTTAATATTTTAAAAATTGTTCAAGTTGGGTGGAGTTTGACTCAATTGCACAAAAAAAAAAAAAAAAAAAAAAAAAAAAAAAAAAAAAAAAAAAAAAAACTTAACCCAATATGTTTGGATCATCTGGCTTTTTATCCAATGAACACCCCTACCTAACACTCCTATAATTTGGTTCTGTTGTCATTTTGAGGTGAGCAAATCCCATATTGCAGGATGTTTTTTATTTTCTTTCTTGAGAGATTATATTATTTTCTTCAATTATGTTTTCTTGTATGTTTTCTTAGATGTTTTTGTAATTTTACTGTTATCAAGCAATGTGTTGTTGCATACTCGTATGTATGTATGACGTTTCTGGCTATTTTGTTCTTATCCTGTTTTCTCTCACTGTTAAAGATATTTGGTGGATGGATGTTTTTCATTTCCTGTTCTGAGTTGTTTGTGCAATCCTTGGCTTGGTCTCTCTGAGAGATGCTTCCTATGCCTTCAAGCTTACTGAAGCTAGGCTTGAGTCATATTTTCAAATATGTTGGCTATTTGATGCAGATATTGAGCTTATGGGTTCTTTGTTTAGCATGGCTAATAATACCAAGACCAATCAAAGTGAAGCTAAGGAAATCTCTCCTAATGAGACTTGCAAGAGGCAAAGAATGTCACCTGCCACAGTTGAAGAATGTCCAAGACTTATTCCTAATCTCCCTGATGAGTTATCCCTTCAGATTATTGCTAGACTTCCCAGAATTTGTTACTACCGATTAAGGCTGGTTTCTAGGAGGTGGAAAGCAACTATCATGAGTTCTGAATTGTATAAAGTAAGGAAAGAGATAGGAACAACTGAAGAGTGGTTATATCTGTTGGTGAGGGATGGGGAAAATAAACTCTTATGGCATGCTCTAGATCCCCGTTCTGGAATGTGGCAGAGACTTCCTGTTATGCCAAGTGTTGTGGATGAAGAAAATTCCCAAAAGGGTTCTTCTAGGTTTTGGATGTGGAACATGGTAGAAGGTATCAGAATTGCTGAAATTATTAGAGGTCTTCTGGGACAGAAGGATGCACTAGATGACATGCCTTTTTGTGGTTGTTCCTTCGGAGCTGTTGATGGATGTCTTTATGTTCTTGGTGGATTCTCTAAAGCATCAACTATGAAATGTGTTTGGCGATTTGATCCAATACAAAATGTGTGGAACAAGGTTAATTCTATGTCCACAGGTAGGGCATATTGCAAGACAAGCATCTTAAATAACAAGCTTTATGTTGTTGGAGGGGTTAGTCAAGGTCAAGCAGGTTTGATTCCTCTTCGGTCTGCTGAAGTTTTTGACCCTTTTACTGATACATGGTCCGATGTACCTAGTATGCCATTCTCCCGAGCTGGAGTCATGCCAACAGTTTTTCTGGCTGACATGTTAAGGCCTATTGCAACTGGGCTAACCTCATACAAGGGAAGGTTATATGTTCCCCAAAGTTTGTATTCATGGCCCTTTTTTGTTGATGTTGGGGGAGAAATATATGATCCAGAAACAAATTCATGGATAGAAATGCCAAATGGAATGGGAGAAGGATGGCCAATCAAGCAGGCAGGAACAAAATTGAGTGTTGTGGTGAATGATGAGCTATATGCTTTTGATCCTTCAAATTCAGTGGACAATGGAAGGATCAAGGTATATGATCAAGGAGAGGATGCATGGAAAGTTGTTATTGGAAAAGTCCCTGTGTATGACTTTAGCAATTCAGAGTCTCCTTATCTATTAGCAGGTTTCCATGGAAAACTTCATTTCATTGCAAAAGATTCCAAGCATGATATTGCTGTTCTGCAGGCTGTTCCATGCAATAATTTGGATTCTTCACCATCAGCCTCAACACCCAAATCCATGCAGGATGAATTGTTGATAGATTCAGCTGCAGAAACAGATGCAGTTGTTTGGATAGAAGTGGCTAGTAGGAGTTTTGGGCAGGCTGAACTCATCAGTTGCCAAGTTATTGATATCTAAACTCATACCAAGCAACAAATCTGACACCCAAGATGTCAGTTTACTGTAAGTTATGCATCATAACAATGAGTTATGTGATAGTTTGTATTTAGTGAGTATTATTATGTGTAGTAAATGGGTTGCATGGAAATTGTGTGCTTTGATATTGATTTGCTGGTTGCTACTCAAATATAATAAAAGCAGAATAGTATTAAACTACTCACTTTGTACAAGAATTAACATTTAAATATTTAAGTCATGTTACTAGCAGAAAAGTAACCTACTAGCAGGTCATTAATAGCTCAGATGCAGAACAGCTTCTAAATGATTCAAACTGTGCACATAATTGACATACGTTATGCTGATATCTCCAACTAATGTAGAGCAAGTTGAATCAGGCATTTATTTCCGAATTCTGATAAGGGTATGATTTTTTTTAGTTTTATTTATCTTCTTGCTGAAGTGATTTTCAATGTTGATTATTCCCTAATAATAAATTATGTGCATGCATGCATCTCATGATTAAATTTATGCGTCTAACCGAGAGTGCTGATGTACATGCATCTTGCAATTTTGATAATGAATTTAAAATCCAAGTTTTCAAAATATCGAGTTGGTTTCATTATGGGGTTACATGGTCAAATTATACAAGCAACAGAAATCAAGTGGGAAGGGCTTAATTAGAACTCTAATTAAGGTTTAACTGTGATAAGAGAAGGCTTCTTCACCTCCACCACTCCTTCACATCAATTGCAATTGTGAAGAATCTAACATGCATGGGAGGTGTTTGATTGAAGATAAATCTAATCATTATAAATCAAGACCAGTTTTAATAGACTAAGTTGAAACCATATTATTGGATTACTTTCAAAATGTGTTCGAAAAATTAAAAATATTTTCTTATTTAAAATAATTTCTCAGTACTCCAAAATTAATTTCTCATTCAAAATCTAATTAAATTTTGAAAATGAATTTTTAATACAAAGGATGAATGTTATTTAATAATCCACTTCTTTTTTCTTCTAGTATTTTGTTTAAGTATTACAGATCAAACTTTAAGAAAAGTAAAAAGTAGTCAGAAGAAGACATGTTTAAACATGTTGAAGGGAAAAATAATTAAAAAAACTATTATCTTAAAAATCACTTACGAATCAGAGTTTTTCACGTCCCAAATTATGAAAATTAAGCCAAAAATAGAAACAACGTATGCCACCCAAATCAGTTCCCATTTTTACTCTTTTTTAAATATTAGTTACAAACATAGTAATAAAATAGCATCTTAATTTACAACTTAACTAGTGAGAAGTGATAGGAGAGCAACAACACCATCGTTAGGCTTCCCTAAGTCCAAACGTACCCTACCAACAACGGCCGATTTGCTGGTTTTTTTTTTATGACATTTTGATTTATAATCCTACACTTTCTGATCACTTAATTCATTTAAATGTGATTTTGGATTTATTATCCACTGATCAATTTTCAGCTTATCTAAATGCATCCTTGCCACGCCCATTGGGAACTACCTGGACCACCATATTTTCATCCAAAATCCGAAAAAAGTAAATGCAATCATGGACTGACCAAATTAACAACCACTCCCAAGGAGTCGTGGATTTTAGGCCTTTTATAGGCGTTTTTGTTCATCATTATGCCACACTGGTTGGTCCTCTTATGTTGATTTGAGTGAGAATTATTTACGGGGAGAGATCTCAAGAAGTGTGTTGTGTTTGTATTTGGTAATTAGGTAAGAAATGAGAGCACGGATGTGTGAGAAAAGGATCTAGGAAGTGTCTTGTTCATGTTTGAAGAAAAAAAAAAAATGAGTTAGATATGGATGAGAATATCAAAATGTCCTTCAGTCCAGTTCAACCAATACGTGATAACCACCTTAAATTGACCTGCGTGCTTTTACGACTCAGAAACGACAAATTCTTCCTCTACCCCGATATCCTCTTCCTGCACCCCCATATAATTTTTTTATTCCATAATTGCCTTTCATGAAATTACATAAATACCCTTATCATTTTTTTAAATTGTGAACCGGATGGGAAGTGCATCCGGTTCTCATTTTAAAAAAAAAATACAAACCGGACGACCTCATCCGGTTCTCAACCCAGCAGATCGAAAAATCCTCAAATTCGCCGTCGACAGTCCCTCAAATCCCAAATTAACTACTCTAATCATCAATATCACCTACTAATTGCTAATAAACATCACAAATTGGTTACCTAATGATTCTATGAAGGATTAATTGAAAGATTTTTCGATCTGCTGGGTTGAGAACCGGATGAGGTCGTCCAGTTTGTATTTTTTTTTAAAATGAGAACCGGATGCACCTCCCATCCGATTCACAATTTCAAAAAACTGTAAACCGGATGGCCTGGTCATCCGGTTAGGAAGGGGAGGGGTTTTATTAAGTTAGGGATATTTATGTAATTTCATGAAGGACAGCTATGGAATAAAAAAATTATATGGGGGTGCAGGAAGAGGGTATGAGGGTGGAGGAAGAATTTGTCCTCAGAAACCATCGAGTTTCTTACTTTGGACTTGGGCTACGAAACTAATCAACTTTCCTTAGCCCAATATTTTATAAATAGCGCTCCAATCTCAAAAAGTACTCACTTTTTATTCTGGCATTTTACTCACTATTACTACACCCTATTTACAACCTATTAATCATCTACTTGCTTGAGCGTTGGATTATTTTCTATAAGTGGACCTTCTTTGTCCTCAGATACTCAAGCTTGGATCATTTGTTACTCGAACTTGAATAAAGTCGACACCAACCCACGTTGGAAAGGAACCTATTTAGATCCCAGTAAGAACATTTAGGGCTCATTTTGGGGCCAAGTAAAACTTTTCTGACCTAGGTACCTGTCGCAACCGGGACGGCGATCATAAAAAAGTTTTAAAGTTTAATAAAACAGAGGAGTCGCCACCATAATTTATTAAAGGAAAACTAAGGAAAAACAAAAAAAAAAAACTCGGATAAGGCACGTTCACGAAACTGGATTTAGAGTCCGGGAGTCGGTTACGTGTGAGGAAGGTATTAGCACCCCCACAACGCCCGCCCTAAGGCGGTAGCTTTAATTAAATAAGTAAAATAAAGAGTGTGGTTCTTCAAAATATTTATCTTTCTCAAAAAAGAAAAAAGTAAAATGCAAATGATAACAAATATATATTTTTATTTTTTGAATAGGGAGAGCCCGACAAGGATTTGACCTTGCTCCTACGTATCTCTATCAAGAATAGAGAATCAGGGTTACGTAGTTCTTTGCTTGAGTACTTGTAAGAGATAATTTCGGAATTTTGAAAAATGTAGGGGTAAATCCTGATTAAGGGAGGTGCGGGAAGTAGTTCAACTAGTCAAAAGGGTATTTTTGGGATTGTGAAGAGTTTGGGGTGTAGGCGCAAAAGATGGGGTGCAAAAAGCAACTCCTGACTAGAAACTCTCTTATGTTGAGGGCAGTTTGGTAATTGAGTTGCAGCACAGGTGCAGACTCAAAATGTGGGGTGTAAAGAACAGCCCCACTAGTTAGAATGCCACTTAGTAAGGGGTATTTTGGGTATTGGAAAAACGTGGGTGCAG
>Ga0209700_108010_pt1 | contig 14110 bp, 3 predicted proteins | sample SiratroredBW_FD_187528 | JGI IMG/M metagenome (GOLD analysis project Ga0209700, IMG submission 187528) | Root nodule microbial communities of legume samples collected from California, USA - Siratro red BW (SPAdes) (version 2) | ecosystem: Host-associated > Plants > Roots > Nodule | place: USA... | reverse complement strand
AAAAAAAAAAAAAAAAAAAAAAAAAAAAAAAAAAAAAAAAAAAAACTTCTACAAAAGGAAGAAAACAAAATAAACTTTTTCACAAACAAAAATAAAGTTTATATAAGTTAAAAAAAATTATAGAAATTATATAAGAGAGTTTTTAATAATTAACTTAAAAACAAACAATTTTAATTTTTTTCATGTTTTCTTTTCTAAGAATTATCATAACAAAATCATTCAAATATACCTACTTATGTATTAAATAAATAACAAAATTTAGATTGGTAGGATAATGAAAATTAAAATTTGATCTAGAGATAACAAAGAAGGGTTTCCACGCATATCGAGAGGCTAATTTTGGCATTTAAAAATAAATACACCTTAATAAATTGAATCATGATACTGTGCCAAAGTGCAAAACCAAATATGTTCAGTAAAATACATTACTTCAGCATGCACAACCACTTCGAGGAGGTTCTGCTTCTGAAACTGCATCAGAGATTCCTCGAAAATATCTGCAATGAACATAACAACATTGGATTGCATAAGTGCATAGCATTTATTAAGAATCACTCATCTTAACAAGAGAAAAAAGGTGTGAATGTTGAATTTAAACAGATAACTAAGTGGTATAAGAACAAATACAAGGTACAAATTGTTGATTCTCACATGTCTTGATCGTGTTCATTTTCTAGTGCAATTTTGGCAACGCATAGAAAAGCCTCCTCAACATTGTGGCCTTCTTTTGCAGAGGTCTCAATGTATGGTATGTTCCCCCTGGAAGCACACCAGTCTCTAGCTTTTTTTGCAGTAACCTGCAACAAATGATTTCAAACACCTCAAATGAAGAGATTCAAATATTTTGATATAGAAAATCACAGGCAATAATAACACTGCATGAAAATATAATTGCTGCAAAATTATTTAGGATGTGTTCCATACCCTTCTACTGTTTCCACCGTCTACATCAACCTTGTTCCCAAGTAACACAAAGGGAAATGTTTCAGGATTGTTCATATCAGCCTGAGATCAAACACCAATATGCAGAATAGATCAGATGAATTTCACAAGGTTTAACAGCAACTTGAACCGAGCTTGCTCAGTTTGGATTACAAGAAAGACTTTTATCTAACTTGGTTTGGTTTTGTTACACTTCAAAACCACTAATAAACAAACACAAAAAGAGGAGCAACTGAAAGATGGTATGATCAAGTAACAACATACCTGCTTAAGAAACTCGTCATGCCAATTGTTTAGTGTATCAAATGTTTTGTGTATATTTACATCATACACCAGCACACAGCAATCTGCCCCTCTGTAAAATGCAGCCCCAAGACTATGGAACCTTTCTTGCCCTGCTGTATCCCAAATCTGCCAAAATATTTGCATTTCATTTTCATTGTTTCAACCGAAAAATTTGATACCTTTCTAGTGTACTAAGACAGTGTGAATTCCAAAGGGGTAAAACTTTGATCACATTTTAAACTGATCACCTGCAATGTCACCAGTTTGTCATCAACTTGTATCTCCTTTGTGACAAAATCAGCACCAATTGTGGCTTTATACTGCTGGCTAAATTTTCTATAAACGTATCTGAATTGAAAGTTAATGTTCCACAATGTTATAATATAGATTACTTTCTGGTTGCATTCTTTGTCTCAAACACAAATTCAGTAATAAAAAAACTCAAAAACCCAATTTGAGCCTTTATTTTAAGTGAGTTTCGATCAAGGTACTAATTCCTGAGAAAAATATTTTGAATATGCAAAATATATTCAGCTTTTTTACCAATTTTGGTGTTATGCAGCCAATAATATAGTGCCAGCAGGACATACACCTAGTGTGCTACAAAAAGCGAGTGCCAACTCATGTACCAGTAGTACTGGGTGGAGACTTTACAGAGACTCGTTGCAAAAACGAAACAAAACAAAAGGGAAACAGTGAAAAGCTCAACAACATTCATGATTTTGGAATGAATAATGCACCTACAGCGAATCATTGACATCAGAAAAACTACCAAACTTTTCACTTATTTATTTACTTTTTGCTCTCAAACTGTAAATGCAAATGCCAAATGGATACTGGTTCATCAAAGAAGTCTTTCCCACCCTGAAAAGAAGATTCAGGAAAAGGGATTAATCAGCATTCACATTCATCAATAAAGAAGCTTCATAAAGTAACAATAACAATCTCATTAAGAAGGAAAACTCGGAATGCATAAAAAAAAAAAAAAACAATTAAAAGCTGAAACTAAGTGCCATACATACATACCCACTATCACCAAGAACAATGACCTTAAGCAAAGTTCTCTTTCTCTGTGAAATATCCATGTGTGGGAGACTCAAAAGGGTGTTGGCAGAAAGCACAAGTTTCTCTTTTTCTCAAGAAAGGGTAATGAAAACAGAACAGAAGGAAACAGATGGTGTTATGAGAGAAAAGGGAAGTTCTGGATTCCTCTTAAAGGTTGTTGGCGCTATCCTTCTTTGTGGGGAATCACTTTTTTCTCTTTTTTTTCCCCATTTCTGCATTTGAACAAGGCAGGTGAGTATCATGTGATTTGCAAACCAAAACCAACGTTCTAGTGACAGCGGAGCATGATTGTTTTTTAACATATAAAAAAGGTGTTGTGTCACAAATCACCAATGTTTTTCCTTTTGGCTTAGTTGACTTTGAAACATACGTGGTTGCCTCTAATTGTTGGATCTAAGACCAAAATCTGAATGGGGCAAATAAAGAAGGTCTTACTCTGCTTCACCGTTGGACAGTTGAGACAGTTCGGTTACGTTGCAATCTAATCTCATCTGACACACACTTTGAAGAAACCGATGATGCCTGCATTTAATTTACAGCACTGCTATTGTCTTTTCTCAAAACCAGCATTTAAGAGGTAGCAATGTCTCCGTGAGTCTATCAAAACTCCTTGGATAATGACACTGATATTATTAATACCAGTGTATTCAATTTATGATTTAACAATAGACTTTAAATGTTTGTGACAAAACAACATCAGCAAAAATCAAATAAAAGAGAGAATTGAAAGTTATATTTTTATAAAATAATATTAACATTCTTTTAGTTTTAAGTAAATATTCATTGACCTATATTTTAATAAGTAGTACCTATTATTTTATTAAAATTATATTGACTTTTCTTATTTTATTTAAATGTGACATATTCACTGAACTTTAACTATATCACCTATTTTTACTTTATCAAACAATTAAACATTCACTTTTATTTTTTTTTAACTTACTTACTTTTTCCTGTATTTCTATCATCATTAGTTCTTTCCTCATAATCAAACAAACTGAACATAAGTTTTTTTTTTTTTTTTTTTTTTTTCATTTTTTCCATTCTCTTTTTTACAAGGTTAAATGAATCATTTATCTAAAAGAGACCTGTTCTATTTCAAATTGGTTTGTTATCGTTTTAACATTAAAAACTATATTTTAATTGACAATTTTTTTAACAAATTTACTCCTGTTAAACATTATTGTCCTCACAATATGTTTACAGAAAATAAAAATAGAATAAAGATATTTTAATATAATTGACCTCTAATAATACTTATGTTAAGTGTTTTCTTAATCAAATGTAAATGGATTTAAAAAGGGGAATACAAAATTAAGAATGAGGTTTATTAACAAAAGAATAGACTCACGTGCTTTCTGATTTTAAACAAATTTTTTTTTTTTGTTAAAAAATGTTAGAGAATTTATTACTAACACGCACTTTTCTTTATTTTAACTGCCTCAGTTTAGAATCATAAAAAATGTTTCTTAAAGGATCATAATCATAAAAAATATGTTAACACACTTTTTTTAGGACATTCTTTTATTCTTTTATAACGTTTGATAATTAAGGGTAGCTTCTGTCCAATGTAAATTTGATATTTATATTGATACATTATCGTCCAATGCAGTTTTGTCCATTATATTTTGAGAATATTATGTAAGATACAAGTGCCACGTGGATGTTACTCTAATGTAAGACAGAACAATATGATGTGCTTTTATATCATGGAAGCATCATGATGAAACAGTATTAATCATAAGCAACAACCATGGTAAAGTTCAGCCACATTTTCAGATAAGCTAATAAACCTTCATTTTCACTTTACAATTTATGAAAATAAAATTCTTAATATACTTTCCAAATATTTTTCTTAGTGTGTTTTTCAAATATACTCTGCTAGTGTAATATGCTGCGTTGGTAAAGTCTTGATGGTTATGTTTATGCAAATCTTGATATTGGTTTTGGTGCATGTGTTAGTGGCAGTGGCTCAAGTATCTGACTCGTTGAAAATTCAACCCAAGTGTTGGTCTTGATGCACAGATCATAGGGTTGGTCTTGGTCATGGTGTTGACCCTAGCGGGTTTGGGGTTGGTTCATGTGTGAACTGACTTGATTTCTGAGAAGAAAAAAGTTTTGGCTACTGACAAAAGATTATTCAATTTTTTTTTTCTTTTTGCTGGTGTTTCATTTCTTGCCTTTTTAATTCATTTACTTGATTCTTAGTTTTGATTTGAGGTTTTTTTTTTCACTCATTTTCTTATTTGTTCTTTGTTTTTTTCACTCATATTTGTTGTGAGATATATATGTTTTAACAGAAATTGTAAACTATGAAGGTTTTTAAGGAGTTTCTTAATTTTGAAGGAATTTCTTCTACTACAGCAAGAATTAAAAGTTCTTTGTTAGATGTCCAAATTAATTGATTTTATTAGACACTGAGATAAATTTAGATTTTTTTTTTGTTATTAAAGTGTCTTTTTTCACATTTTTATTCTTCTTTTAAATTCGTTGTCGTTCCTTTTTAGATAGTTTATCTCATGGTACGATGGTTTATGTTGATTTATCGTATACACATAGTGGAAGACCTGTCTTCTATACTATTATCTTGATTCCATAACTTTCTCACTCAATATCAGAGAAAAAATATATTATTTACTTCGGATGAAACAATAAAATAAGATGACATCAATTGAAGAAAAAAAACTTATAAAAAACAATTATTTTTACAAATGTTAATAACAAAAATTGTCTAACATTTTTTGAAAAACATCTATCAACATACTCTATAAGTATACTTTTACTAACATTAATTGAAAAATAACCTTAACTTATAATAAATTATAATTAAAATTATAATTAAATTATAATAAATTATAAGTAATATTGGTCAAAACAACTGTAATTCATATCAATAAAATAGAAAATAATTAAAATAATTTCAACTTGGTCTATAACAATAAATTATGTTTGACAATAATAAAAAGATATCATTGATGTTATTTAAAAAAAAATCTAGTTAATATTATTTTCCTATAAGTAAAAAAAAAATATATGTTTAGTTAATAAAACTCAAATTATATTCAACTTCATGAAATCTTGATTAAAGATGGATTAATAACATTTTTACCTTATTCACAACTATTTGTGGTCAAAGTTGAGTCAATAACACCACAAATAAAATCATCTTAATGGATATTGCACCAACAACTCCTCACTTGTAATAACAACATCACACTAAAGTTAATCCAAAATGAGTATTAAGAGAGAACCATAAATGAAAAAAATGTAAAGTGTACCCAAAATTTAAAATTACTACTTCTTAAACAAAATTTGAAGTTTTATAACTTTAGATAATGAAACTACTCATTAATTTATAGAATTTTAATTTTTTTTAAATTCTTATTTAATCAAATTCTATATTGAAAACAAATTACCTCCTAAAAACTATCTCTCTAAACACACTATTTATAAAATATTGTTTTAAAAAAATTATTACATGTAACTGTTATCTTAAAATTATATATTTATCACTTTATATTATTACTCATGATATGTATTGATATATTACAAATACAATTATTTTATATTAATTTAAAATGTTGTAAAAGTAAAAAAGAATAATGATTATTTTTCTATATTAGAAATAATGTTTGCATATGTAAATGTATAATAAATATAATATATTGTATATAGTGATATATAATATATACCTAAAATAATATATAAAAATATATTCAATATATTATTTTGTATAACATTTACAATAACTTGACATTAAATTAAAAATATAGCATTAATAAAATGTTTTTAAAGTTTAATAATCATTGATAAAACATTTTTAAAATAATACTTGAATAATAATTTTAATTTTGAAATTTAATATTTTGTAATAATTTTAAAAAACGCATAAATAAAAATTAATTTTAAATAAATCAATTAAAATTATAAATTTTATGTTAATTTTTTATTTTATTATTATATTATATGATGTTATATCATATATTTACTACCAAATGTACCCTAATACTTTAGTGACATAAAAGAACGTATATGATCTTATTAAGTATGAATAAGCCTACTCAATGAAGATATTTAAGGGTATATTGAAATTTTAGTAAACAATAACACTAACAAAATTATTAGAGCAAGATATTAACTATTCAGAAATGCACTATATACTAGAAAATATATTATAGACTTAAAATTTTTATTTTCATTAACTAAATGGTAAGTGGGTGCTATCATTCTTTTTTCAATTTTAACCAATAATTTCTCAAAAGTAGTTATTTATTTATTTATTGTTGACTAATTTCGTTTGATTTATTTTCTTGCTTATTTATTTTTTCAGTGTAGTCCATTCCAGGTAATTTCATCCTTTGTTGCTGAGTATCTTCTTCTTTCTTATCAATCCTCACGTGGGGTTTTGAAGCACATGAGTATAAGTTTTGATGACAAAAGTAATGTCACTAAAAACTGAATAAACATGATGACTGCGTGCTTGTGTTGGGTGGGAATCACATTGACTACAAAATTCCTATGTCAAGTCAATGTTCTTATCATCTCACCTGTTTCCTTCTACTTTCCTTTTTATTATATTATTTCTTCTACTACACACCATTCCCTTTAATCTAAAACCAATACATAAACAATTAAAAAAAACAAGATTAAAATAAGAAAAGTGAATAATATGTAAAATAAAAACAAAAATAACATTCAGAAGAAGAAGAAAAGTTCCCATAACATATTTGAAGTATTTGTTTTAGAGTTTAGAACTATATAACAATTTTGTTTCGAAAATGTGTGTTAATGGATAAGACTATAGAAGGTTGATCATAAAATTTTATATCACTTTTTGATAAATTTATCCATGTAAGTTAGATATAAGATTTTATTCAAGTTTTTCTTCAATAGTAGATCTTATTTTAAGATATTAAATCATTTTTTTGTATTTTATGTTGATTTCTTTTACAGAGGAGTGGATTAAAATTGTGATATTTATAATACATTATTCATACAAAAACTTCATAAAATATTTATTTATATTATACACGATTAAAACTCTCTTTCTCTTTTAATGGTGTGTCTTGTGAGGAAAGAAACAAACAAAAAATGAAAAAAATAAAACAAATGAAAATAAAAGAAAGATATCATAAAATATGCACTTGGAATTTGGTCACTTGTATATGCTTCCATGTGTACAAAGCAAATAGAGTTGTCTCATTGCATATCAGATAAGAACTTATTAAAATGTTCCAACCAAACATTTTTATCAGAACACGAAAAATATTCACAGTGTGGGTTATTTATTTATTTTTTTCACCATCGAGTTGATTATTTATGTGCCTATCTATACATGCTAAAATGTTTTTTTTATATATAAAAATGCAACTAAAAGAACCGATGGCTATAAATATAATTATGAATATCAATTATTAAAAAAATGATTAATATTAATTTTAATCCTATAATTTTGTAAATAGATTATTTTAGTTTCTCTTAAATTTCAAATTAACAAAGTCAATGTTACTTGTCTAATCGACTTATTGTATCATATGTCCATTTAACAAGTATAATAATTATAATTAAAAATTATATACAAAGTCTAATATTTTTTTTATTTTAATGATTTTTCAATTTCGTTTCACTATTTTAAATGATACCAATTCGATATTCTTTTAAAAATTAATTCAATATAGTTCTTTCCATCAATTTGATTATAAAAATATTATAACATAATTAAGGAATGATACATATCATTCAAAGTTAATTCAAGTAATAAGTCTCACACGTTATCATACATTTTTCGATGAAATAAAATATTGATTCTTTTTAAAGAAATGATACTAAATTGAGAGCATTAAAAATAGTATAATAAAATTGAAAAAATCATTATAATAGAAAGATGAAAAACTATTAAATCATTATATGATTAATATATAGATAAATCATGATATAAATACATCATAAAACAAAACAAAAAATCAATAGACTTTATCTCGTTTATTTCAAAACACGTGATCCACACATGAACCAAAATATCAATTACATACAACATAAAAATATGAAACAATCGTCTTTGGTCTTTCATACAATATCTAACTAAAACATTATGTCATTTTACTCATATAATTATAAAAATGTCACCTTACAAAATTATATTTTATAATTATGTATAGATATTTTAAATATAATTATAATTATATTTAAGTTCATATACATTTCTTTATAAAAATGTAACTAAAACAACCGATTGCTATACATTATATTTTAAAAGAATATAAAGAATATGGGTAAATTACATACAATATGAATCACCAGTTCTAACTTAATGAACTTACATATACATTACAATTTACTCACATATGTCACTTGAGTGAGCAACTATCACATCAACGACCTATTTTGTTTAAATAAAAAAGAAATTTTGCAAACAACCCATTTGAATAAAAAATATATATACTTTGTCATGATTTTCAGTTGACAAAAAATGTAAATTCAACAAATTTTACGAAATTAGTCCATGATAAAAGACTATCAATTTTAACTCTAATATTTAGTTTTAATTAAAATAAGTTTTATCTGCTCGTTATTAAATAACCCTGATTAACTTATTATATATGTTTAATGAAAGCTCAAATAACACTTATTACAAACATGTCTCTAATATGTTGCAAGCATGTGATAATTCTAAATCTTTTCTAGATCCTTAACATAAGCTTCATATATCTAGAAATAAAATCAGTGATTTTAAATAAAAAAAAACTTTAATTTTTAACCGAAACTGTGTTACCTCATCATTGTAATGAAATTGTAGAAAAAAAATATAAATTCGTCGATAAAATGTGGATATTGCCTGTTGCTATCCTATCTAAAGAGTAAGTCACAACATTCACTTTTTCCTTATAAACATCAAAATAGTATTTTTAAAATAAAAATTAGAAAATCAAAATACATTAATGTTTGTTTTAATTAAATTTTAAATATCTTATCAATTTCAGAATTTTCAATTGAGATTTTAATAAAAAAATTATTAAAACTTTTAATAAATATTTATTGAGTACTCAAAATATTTTTTTTTATTTTTATTTAAATATTTAATCATATGATTTTGTCATCGAAAAGATAATGTAACTGTTACTCTTTTTTTTTTCTCAAATCCGTCAATCAATTTGTATTTTTACTATTCAAGCTCTTCTAACTCACTTTTGAAGATGAAAAAAGCAAATTAATATGTGAATTGGAGACTAAAAGGATAAAAATATGAATTATGTATCAGTTGAAAATATAAATCAAACGATAAAATATTATATGAAAATAAAAATTATTTTGAAAACCAAAAATTTCCAATAAGTAACTAGAATACATGAGCTAATTAAATTCATGACGTTTTTAAAACTTAATTAAACTTTTATTAATTGTGCACATTTAAACCTAAAATAAAGGTTATCCTAGAGTTATCCCATCTAATCAAGTAAGCATCACTGGGCTGATATAAAAATGTAGTTTCTTTTTTTGTTAATATAAGATCATCAATTTTGTTGTTTTTAGTGAACCTAAGTATGCGAAAGGATCTTTCTCCGGCCGCCACCAGCCCACAACTTTCTATACATGCTCTCGTGGTTAACCTAACCAGCTAATAACGTTGGATTTCATGATGAGACCACGTGGCCACAAGAAGTGGTAATTAATTAATTAATCAATAATTAGGGTAAAATCCATCATGTGGCCTTTATTTATTATTATTAGGATGAATTAAAGAGATAAAAACTAAATAAAACAATTAAACACCATAGTGGCTTTTTGACAATGACGTCATGGAATGACATGAGATTGGTGTAGTTGATGTTAACATGGATCATAGAGGAACCTTCATTGCATCATCTAGGAAAGAGTTTGGAAAGCTGGTTCCTGGAAAAAAGCATAATATGGAAAACTATGATTATGTCCTTCTAGATATCATTTTTTAATCATGTAAAATACCATTGCCTATAAAATGCTCTTTCTTTGCATTCAACTACTACTACATTTGAGTCATCACATAATCATGGATTTCTTCTACTTTGGAAACCCTCACCCTTCTCATAATCATCTTCATAACATGCCTCCATCTTCTCCTGAGATTGCACTCTCTGATTACCTTCTTCTTGATGAATTTCTTGATCATCATCATCATCATCATCAGGGAGACTCTCTATCATCACAAAGCACCGAGTCATCGGAAAAAGCAACCTTCACTGATGCCACTCATGGATTCACCACCGGTGCAACCTCTAAGAACAACAACAACAACATGCAAGTGCCTTATCTCTCTCTTTCTTTCATTCTCTTCATTCAAATAATAATAATAAAAAAAACATGAGTTGCATGTCTGTGTATAGTGAAATTAATATTATAATTTTGGACCATTTCAAAAGAGAAAAGAATATGTGAATAACATAACACAACACAACACTTATTGTGGTGAATAATGTTATGCAGAAAGTGCAAGAACGGGATCAGTGGAAGCAACGCAAGGTTGGGTCCAAGAATCGCGTTTAGAACAAAATCAGAGCTTGAGATCATGGATGATGGATACAAGTGGAGGAAGTATGGTAAGAAGTCCGTGAAGAGCAGTCCCAATCTAAGGTAAAAACAAATACTTATAGTCATAAACTAAAATATTTTTCTTTCACTTACTTCTTTGCACTTTAGACTTTGATTTACTAGAGAACAAGTTTAGGTAAAATTAGAAATTCAGATTAAATGAAAGTTATTTGACCTAGGCTATGAGACAGAATAGTGCCTAATAACCCACTGAGCATGATTTAAGTCATAAGTTTCATATATTATCCCAAATGGGACTAAACAATTGTATATGGAAAATAATTGGTACAACTAAACATATTATAGTGACACTTGATGACTATTCATTAAGATTGTAAGATTGTTGCACAATTTTTGTAGCAAGGAATTGCTAAGTGGAGATTTGTTAATGATGGCAGGAACTACTACAAATGTTCAAGTGGAGGATGTAGTGTGAAGAAAAGGGTGGAAAGGGACAGAGAGGACTCCAGCTATGTGATAACAACTTATGAAGGTGTACACAATCATGAGACCCCTTTTACCACATACTACAGCCCCATCTCCTTTCTACATTCTGATGATTCTACATCTTCCAAATGACACCAACTCTACCTTAATTATGTGCCCAGAAGAGGTTTCCAAGATCCCTTCTTGCAGGGGAAGCTATGTATCTTACCATGGTTTATCAGTCAAAATTATTTTCATGATGTAATAGGTTCAAGAGAGTTTGTATCAGATCATGGAACTTCCTTCTGAGTTCTACATCTTTTTCTTTTTTTTCACTTTGTTTCAGAGGAGTTTGATTTCTCACTTGATTAAAAACCAACCTTTGTTAGTTCATATCACAAGGAACATTAAATGTGTAGTTTTGTTCCAATCTTGAAAGCAGGCAAAAAAATAAATGACTAGAGTAAACTAACTCTTGAACTCTGTTTCATACCAAAGTTTTTGCTTATTCAATAAATCTTAGAGGTAAGTGACAAAAGAGCTTTGTGATTTACATGACTTTAACTATTTCAATTAAATGAATTGAAATTTAAAGATGCTAATGATATGACGATCGAGAGGAGAAAATATTGAGAGATCTCAACATTTAAGTCTTGTTGCTTATATTTGGATCCACTTTCTACTAAGACTCCCTTCCCTTTATTTTTTATATATAGAAATTATATTATGAAGAAAAATTATCATCATATTTAAAAAGTAAATTAGGGATTTTAAAAAGTTTTTAAGAACAATTTATAATATTCTTCAACCAAATCTTAATTAATTTCTTAAAATATAGATATTTATCTTTCTTAAAAAAATGGAGAAATTATGTTTGATTTAATATTTGAGAGTCATTTAGTTTCTTAAATATTAATTAAGGTTTTCATAACTTACCAATAACTTAATTGTAATACTTCATTGCTCCTGTTTATAGGTTTTAAATACCTAATACGAGAGGAAAGTTAATTTAGTGTGGTAACAATAAATTTGTTGGAGTTATTTTTTCTCTTAAATTTATCTCAATTATTAATCCTCTTCAATCTCTTTAATCTTCTAAATGATTGTCAATTCACTCTCTTAATCTTGTTAATTATGACCTTTTGGCTCTAAAAAAATTAATACAAAACACGGTATGAATTGAAATTTATAAAAAAGAATAAACATTAATTCTAATTTAAGTTTTATAAACTGAAAATATATAAACCTAATAAATTAAGAGTATGTTTCAATAGTCGTTAATACTCTTTGTTTTTTTTTTCTAAATTATTATCAATGGAGTCTTTTGATCATGTTGATATTTTAGTAAAAAGAAATATATAAAAGTTATTATGAGTTGAAACTTTGTAAAAAAGAATAAAAAAATTTTTAATTTAAGTCTTATAAATAAGAGAAAAAATATTTATTGATTAAACTTACACTGTAAGAACCGATTTTTATTTTAATATAAAATATTTTAAAAAATAAAAATAAAAAATTTAAGTTATCTTGAATCATATAAAATAAAATTTTAAATATTTAATTATTCATTTTCAAATATAATCTCTCAACATTTTTTTCTACGTTTTTTTTTTATCTCATTTTAATTTTTTAAAATTATTTTTTTATCGCGTGACTACAAATAGATAAATTTTAATTTATTACAATTTGTTTTAGAGTAGTTTTTATTTTATTTTAAATAATTGTTTGTCCTTTTTCATTCCATATGTGAAGCTCATAAAGTTTTAGAGATTTAATAAGCTCAACTACTTAAGAATATTTTCTGTCATTTAGTCCTATTCTTTACCAATACTTGGTTGGTTGACTACATGACAAGCGTACAAAGGAGTCAACAAAAAAAATCAGTTTTTATAATTTAGATTGAATTTTCGCATTGTGACTTATATTTGTTTTCTATAAATTTTTATAATTAGAGTTTTTTAAACGTTAGTTTCGATTAGTTTTTTTTAGAGTGATTTATTGGACAAGCTGTGTTTTAAGTACAACGTATAATTGACTTTTTTTAACTCGTGTACTCATAATATAAATTTTGGTTAAATTGAAGCTTAGCTTTGTTAACAGAAATTTTCTCTAAGTTCTTAACTAGAACTTTGAATTCTTACATTTGAATTTTTATTCAAAGTAACAATCTTTCTGATTGATCTTGATTGTTACTTTAATATGATCATAAATGTATTTTAATAAGTTATACCTGTAGAATTGAAGAAAATTTGTAGATCATTCAACATGTTTTATGTTATATTCTTCTAAAATTGTAAAAATAACATGTTAACTTTAAAGAGCTAAGTAAGAAAGTACTGGGAAAAATATGAATCAAAGTTCATACTTTATTTTGTTACAATAAATTAAGAATTGTTTAAGGTAGTAGACAAGTCCACGTTGAAGGTGAATGCGATGGTTCAAAAGTGCATAGCCATTCAAGTTAATGGGGCTTGGCTGGTTTGACTTTGACACAACACAAGAGAAACTTCTTGTTGGGGTCGTAAACTCTTGCAATCTTATACTTACATTTTGTTCTTTTCATGTATATTATCCTCCACTACTTCATTACGTTTGTGTATGGTTTTAGTAGTTTTATTACTCAGTGATTTTTTGTTATCTTATCATTAAGCAAGAGTCCAAATGAATTAATCAAAACCAAGTTTTACAATATTTTAGCCTTTTTTTTTTCAAATATAAAATTTGATTTTTCCTCTTTCCTATTTATTCAATAAAATAGGGCTATTTTTAATGTAACTTGGTATTTTCAAAAGTGTATCATTAAAGTTTTTTTTTTTTGTTTTTTTTT
>Ga0209700_108008_pt1 | contig 14118 bp, 8 predicted proteins | sample SiratroredBW_FD_187528 | JGI IMG/M metagenome (GOLD analysis project Ga0209700, IMG submission 187528) | Root nodule microbial communities of legume samples collected from California, USA - Siratro red BW (SPAdes) (version 2) | ecosystem: Host-associated > Plants > Roots > Nodule | place: USA... | reverse complement strand
CGATCATCATTTTGGCAAAGCTTTTCAAATCAAGAAACCTCCAAGAACGTGAATCTTTAAAGCATCCTTGAAGTGAGGTTCTTGCTACTTTGGTTCTGGACCAAAGCTAAGTCTTCTACACCTGATTTTCATTCTGTGTAATCTGTTTTGTGTAGAAGTACTCTGTAATCTTTCTGATCCTGTTGATCTGTAATCTGTTTGCTGTTTTCAATTATTGGGTTTGTAATTGAGTTGGTGCAGTGGGTTTCTGCACTGGTCTCACATCTACTGAGGGTTCAGTAGAGGGTGAGTGCTGTGGGGATCAGTGTTGCTTGGGACTACAAGTGTTGTGGTGCAGTGGGTTTCTGCAGTGGTTACACACTAGCTGAGGGGTTCAGTGAGGTGTGGGTTTACTGCTGGGAGAAGTTTGTAACTTGCTGGGAGCAAGGGTTGTAAATTGATCTTGTGATCTGTTTAGTGGAAATCTTTGCTAGTTTGCAAAGGACTGGACGTAGCCCTTGTGGAAGGGTGAACCAGGATAAAAATTTTGTGTTCTTGCTTTTCTCCCTTCTCTTCTTGATTTCTTTTATTCAACTGCTGCCAACATTTAAATTGATTGGATTAAAATATGATCATAAAGTTGAATATATTCTGAACATTTGTTTTCATATATCTGAATCAACTGTGTTTCTGGATTGTTTCTAATCTACTGGATTGTGTTCAATCATATTGAATCTGGGCTAAAACATTTCTACACTGAAACTATTTTTCTAGGTTTATATTTAATAATTTCCGCTGTGCACAATTGATTGTTTACTGGACAGTCCATATTTACACGACTTAATTGATTGAATTAAGAATTTTCATTCTCTACTTCAAGAACAAATCAGATTTGCGAAAAGATTTTGAAAGTTCAATTCACCCCCCCTGGAACTCGGTCTAAACCTTATTTTACATGTTATGCTTGTGTTATGTTTATTGTACTAGTTTACTGTTTGTACTTCTGTTGATCTGATGTTGTAACTGCTGGTTTATCTAGCTTGATGGAATTGCTCTAGGACTAGTTATGATTACTCAGTGTACTATTTATTCGGCTGATTAAGTCACTCATATTCTGCTGCCCAAAATGTAATACTGTTTTATATGAATGACATTTGGAAGTACTATGTTTATGCTATATTCTAGTTTTTTTTTTCATTCTTTAAAACTGTGATCGAGGCAATGGATTATGAAGAAGTTGTTGGATTATGGAGGAGCAATTGCATAAATGCATAATTGTTGATCAAAACTGGTTTGAGCACGAGATTGGGTGAAATCTGATTAATTACAGTTTGATCAATTTACTGGAAACTATTTACTGAACTTGTTCTTAATACAGATTGCTAATCTACTGTTACTGAGTTCAGTTGTTACAGGTTTGAACTAGACAACACAACACACCATTGTTTGTCTTCACCAAATTGGGGGAGATTGTTAGTACCAGGAGTTGTTGTATTGATTTGATAAAGCCAAACCAATGATAACTAAAGTTGTTAAGTTAATTTGAAGAAACCAGCCAAGTTGACCAAGTCAAGACCAAGTGCTTCAAGTGAAGATGCATGGAGATTGGAGTTTTTGGGTATAGGCTTTAGGTGGTGTTGGTGTGTCTAAATTGAGGTGAAAATCTGTGATGATGAATGTGTTGATCATTGATAAGCTCCACTGTGAAAATTGGTTTTAGGAAGGTTTTAAAAATCATTAAAAATAGATTTCAGATTTTGAAAAACCGTTTTAACTATCTTTTAAAATTTAGTCGACTGAGTGTCAAATCAATCGACTAAAGTTTGACAGTTGTCACTATAGCTGGTGCGTTTTCAAAAGAGGATAACACAGAGAATTTTCAAACATACTACACTGATTTGATTTGAGATCTTTCAACCAAGAGAAAACGCTACCAAACTTTTGAGATCAAGATCATTTGAAGTTTTCAAAGAATTCATCAAGAATTGAATTTCTACATTTTATTGGAGCTTTGGAAACTAACTGCACATTTCTACATCATTGATCTGACCTCAGCCTAAGCACTCTATACCTGTTTCTTCTTACAAGAACAGATAGCAAAAGTAATAAAAGCAAGAGTATAGAAGACTTATTAAGTATGATCAGATCAACAGTATAGCAACAACAGTCAGTTCAAAGCTCCAGCAGTATGAGAAAATAGTTCTTGAAAAGCTTTTTGATTGATCTTGATCACAAAAAACATTAGGGCGTTTTTCCTTTCTCTTGGAAAACTCAGAGCAGTAGATTGAAAATTATTCAGAATGATTTCGCTATGTTCCAAAATTTCGCGCCAACTATTTATAGACAACTGTCATTTAAAATTCAGTTGATTGTTTTGTCAAATAGTCGACTGTTTTTCTCCAGTTAGTTAAAACAGTTGTTCAAAACTCAAAATCTGATTTTAGTAATTTCTCAAAACCTTAGTTAAATCATATTTGAAAACATGGAGCTTATCCTTGATTGAAAATGCTTATAATGCTGAATTGAATCAAACTTGCCACACAACACACAAACCTAAGTTCTAGGCCGAGCCTTTCAATCTTCATGAAATCTTCATGCAGTCCACATATGATCACATGGTCTTGAACTCCTTCATATGGTTGGCTTCATCAAATCTTCATAGCAACTCACTGGTGCTAACAGAGAGTGACAAAGAATCTTTCACTGGACAACGTAATTGGTCAAGTTCAGAAAGGAGTATCAACTAGAAGATCCTTGAATCATTTTATTGAGCACACGACATTTGTATCACAAGTGGAACCCAAGACTGTAGCTGATGCACTTGAGGACAGCAATTGGATAAATGCAATGCATGAAGAACTAAATCAGTTTGCTAGAAATGAAGTCTGGACACTTGTTCCAGAACTGAGCAAATGAACGTAACTAGAACCAAATAAGTATTCAAGAACAAATTGGATGAACAAGGAGTCATTGTGAGAAACAAGGCCAGATTGGTTGCAAAGGGTGACAACCAAGAAGAAGGAATAGATTTTGGAGAGACTTATGCACCTGTGGCCAAATTAGAAGCAGTGAGACTATTATTGGCATATGCTTACATGAATGGATTTAAATTGCACCAAATGGATGTCAGGAGTCTTTTTCTCAATGGATATATTGATGAAGAATTCTATGTAAGTCAACCCCCTGGATTTGAAGATCACAAGTATCTAGATCATGTCTTCAAACTCAAGAAAGCTTTATACGGTTTGAAACAAGCACCTCGACAGTGGTATGAGAGGTTAAGTAGCTTTCTTCTTTCTCAAGGCCATGAGAGAGGAAAAACAGATAAGACTTTATTCATTAAGAAAGCACATAATCAAATTATACTTGTTCAAATTTATGTGGATGACATTATATTTGGTTCAACTAATAAAATTTTGTGTGAGCAAATTGTCAAAGCTATGCAGGGTGAATTTGAGATATCCATAACAGGAGAACTCAATTATTCCTTGGTTTGAAAATAAAGCAATTTTGACATGGTACATTCCTTAGTCAATCCAAATACTACCGAGAGCTGTTGAAGAAATTTGATATGAAGAATTACAAAGAAGAAGTCACACTTATTACTACTGGATGCTACTTGGATAATGATGAAAAGGGAGCCAAAGTTGATCAAACAAAATACAAAGGACTTATAGTATCACTACTATATCTGACTGCTAGTAGACTATATATTATGTTCAGCGTTTGTCTATGTTCAAGATATCAAGCAAGTCCAAAATAATCTCACTATATAGCAGTAAAGAGAATATTGAAATATCTCAAAGGAACAATTGATGTTGGACTATGGTATCCTAGTGAGGTATCTCTAAATTTAATTGGTTACTCTGACTCAGATTTTGCAGGATGCAAAATTGATAGAAAGAGTACAAGTGGAACATGTCATCTTTTTGGATTTAGTTTGATATCTTGGCACAGTAAGAAGCAAGCATGTGTAGCACTATCTACTACAGAGGCAGAGTACATTGTAGCTAGAAGTTGTTGCGCACAAAGCTTATGGATTAAGCAGTAGCTAAGTGACTTTGGACTAAACCTTTCTCAAATTCCTTTATATTGTGATAATATTAGTGCAATAAATTTAACAAAGAATCCTATACAACACTCCAGAACTAAAGATATTGAAATACGCCACCACTTTATAAGAGATCATGTGAACAATGGTGATTGCGTAATTCAATTTGTTAATTTTGAGAATCAATTGGCTTATTTGTTTACAAAACCTATTAATAAAGAGAGATTTACTTTTCTCAGAAATGAATTAGGAATTATCGACTTGAAAAGCATAAGATAAATAAATCAGCTATTATATACGTGTGTAATGGTTCTTGGTTATATTTTATGCAAAAGTGTTTGATAAGATCCATAAATTCAATTTACTGGAAAATATGTCTGAAGTTACTGTAACTGATATAGCTTATCTGATCACTTTTATTTTCTGAATCAATTTACTGAGCAAGTTGTGTTGAAGACTCAATTCAAACTGGACAATAAACTGCTCTGTAGAAGTCTGCAATGTTGGGAAGGAAAATATTCTTCTACAGATTTCTGGTCAAAAGAAAGCATTGACCAAGCTGAGCTGGCATCACATGCAGATCACATGTGAAGAGAGAGAATCCACTCAGCACCACATGTCACACTCCAATTGATAGTTAACAAGTCAAAAGTTGCACATGGTTTTAAAGTTAAGTAAATTCTGTCACAGTTTATTGCTTACAGAATCAAAGCTGAAAAGATTTCTTTGTACTGTCTTTCAATAAACTGAATGCGTGAATTAACTGCATTAAATCTGTTTAAATTTTTCAAATTTGTCTTATGCATAACAGCTTGTAGTATATGTAGACTTATCTTCAGTCACTTAATCACACACTTCACTACATTGCATTCTTCACATTCAACAGACATAGAACATCAATCTAGCCTAATTCTAATCCTCTAAAATGGCATCCTCTTCCACTCCTAGAAACTGAACAAGAGAGCTTTTGTCAAAAATGTTGAGCCTTCTGAAAACATTGCAATAGATTACCATGAGAGATGGTTTGTGGGAAATCATGAAAGCATACAAGAGTTTCATAGGGACTACATTAGAAAAGCGATAATAGCTCCTAAGTTTCTTAGGATGTTATGGTTGAAGGAGAAGCTGGATGAGTTTAGAGAGGCCTTAAAATTTTAGAAGTTGGAGAAATTCGTGAGGCTATCAGGAAATGTCTATCCTAATTTGGTCAAAGTGTTTCTTACATACATGTGGTATGACAAAGAGACAATGTACTCCCAAGTGAAGGGAGTTGACATTTGCATAAATGATGAGGTCTGGCTTACAGTTGCTGACTGCACAATGCCGGAATCCCAATTGGAAGGAGCCATGTAGTTGGACTAGAGGGGTTTAACAAGCCACAATTTTTCAGGTCTTGCTTGAGAAACCAGAATACTAAGCCCAGGAGTTACTCAGTTGGTATACTTGACACCAAGAATCCTTGCTTTTATTGTAATCTGGTTATTGACACTAAGGGGATTCAACCATGCAGTGCTAACTGAAGAAGACCTCTTGCTCATATACTGTCTGATGGGAAGGATCAAAGTTAACTAGGTTAGCGTCATCAAAGAATACATTATAAAAATATGGAGGAAGGTTAAATTCAGAATCCCTTATGTTATTTTTATATCTCATTTTATTGAGTACTTTGAGATTGACACTGATGGAGAGGTGGTGGAACTGGTCAAAGCACAAAATGAAGTCAGTACAACAACACTGAACAAGATAGGACTGATCAAGGTCAATGATGACCATTGGATCTGTAAAGTTGATTATGACAAACAACCTGCTGAAGAAGAGGAAGGTGATGTTGCTGAAACTGATGAGGGACATGATAAACCCATGCCAGATGCTCTACCCAGTGGTTATGAAAATTATTTTGTTGGATTTGAAGAGCGTATGATGACTCAGCTCCACATTATGCACGAAGAGGAAAGAAGCCATCATCAACACTGTGAGACAATGTTTCACAACATTGAAGGCATCGTTGAGGATGTGTAATTCAAGTTAGGCTAGATGTTCTACAATCCAGACGAATGAGCTTTTACATGCATATTTGGTTTTTTTGTCCCACTTTGATGAATGCAAAAGGGGAGAAGTAGGCCTGTTGGTGTGTTGGTCTAGTATTGGTGTTGCATTAGATTGCATAGGGTGTGTTTGGTGTTTGATGTGACTGTCTTATGTTTGTTTCTGTGTTTGTGTTTGTATTTCTCTGCTGTTGCTGCCTATGTTTCATGTTGGTTTATCCAGCTCTGCCTAAATGATCTTCTACTTATCCTGCTTGATGTAATCTGTCTAAGTGTTGTAAATCCGACTGTTGATTCACTCATATGTGTTGCCCGGATATGTTATATGGAATGAAATATGGTTGATGTGTTTTTAAGATTAATTTGGTTCTAATTTCTAATACTATTTCATTTCTTCTCTTTCATATTTTAAACGAGATAATGGAGTATGGGGGAGCAATTGCATGATTATAGAAAAGTCTGATCTGAACTGGTTTGAGAATCATGAGGAACTATAATTAACTGTTTCAGTTCAATCAGTCTATTTTTAGTTTTTGCTCTAAACCTGATGAATTTACAGAACACTAATCAACTGTTCTAGAGTTCAGTTTATACATGTTGAAGCAATGCAACTCAACACACAACTGTTTGTTTCCATCGAATTGGAGGAGATTGTTAGCGCCAAGAGTTGCTAAAGGATTTAATGAAACCAACAAGAAGATGGAGTCTAAAGGATCAAGGAGAGCAATGTGTATTGCAAGAAGACTTATGAAGTTTGATGGAGTTTTTGGTCCTAGACTTAGGCGTTGTGTGTTTGTGAGTCTTGTTTTTGGTTTAAAATCATATGTTGCATGTTTCATAATTCAAAGTAAGCTCCAAAATGAATTTTACTTAATCAAATGAATATAAGGTTTTAAATAAGGTTAAATCAAATTTTGGAAAACTATTTCAGAAAGGAATTCAGTAAATTGTTTTTAGAATTTAAACTTGATGAATTTTCTCTAAGTCACAAAAAATTCAATCAATTGAAGGATTGATACAATCGATTGAGATTTTAACAGACTTAAATTAGTTTGTCTATATAAAGTGATAACACATGGTTTCAAAACATCTAAGTCATTTTTGTGCGAACACTTGTAAAATTTTCAAGAACACTAATCTTGGAGCATTGCTTTGGATGTGAATTGTGAAACTGTGATCTTAATCGAGAGTTAAGTGTTTCTACTCTGTTCTTATTCAGTTTTGTTATCTGTTGAGTAGAATCACTGTTGGAATTGTTCTATTCTTAATCATCTTTGTACTGTGATTGTAGAGTTGCATATTACATTGGGTTTGTAAGTGTAACTGGTTTAGTGCAGTAGGTTCTGCATGGTTGAACAACTACGGTAGGGTTTAGTAGGTTATTTGTTGCTGGGAGCAGTGGTTGCTTGTGGGTTACAAGTGTTGTATACTGTGTAAAATTGATCTTGGTGATCTTTTTTAGTGGAACTCTTTGCTAGTTGGCAAAGGACTAGACGTAGCCCTTGAGGAAGGGTGAACATATAAATCTTTGTGTTCTTGATCTTCCTTTCTCTCTTCTTGAACACTTCTTGTTTCTGTTCTTGGTTGCGCAATTAACTACTCTTCGCGTAATTAACTGATCTTATTTGAGTGTCTTTCATTATATGTAATCACTGTTTAATTGGTTAATTTCTTGAAATAAGTTTTTCTTGAAACAATTATAGGTTCATGTTCTGTTTATTAATCTGAATTGACGAAGTTTATGATTGATCTAAGTTTACTGATGATACTATTCATCTGATTACTTCTTCATTGTTCTGTAAATATTTCTAACTCATTAAATTGCTTTCGCTTCTATATCTGAGATAGTATTGATTAATCTGTTTTACTTCCTGTTACCACTAAATTGGTATTACTATTTGTTTCCAGTAAATTGATTGGTGTTGTTTCCAGTTTTGTTAAATACTTGAATTGATTGAATATGTTCTGAAAATTTACTAATCTTTTGATGTGCACTTCTTGATATCATTTTTCAGTAGATTCTAATAAAGAACTTTCATCCTATCTTTAACTATTTTAATTGTTTGCGAAAGTTTTTGAAAGTTCAATTAACTCTCCCCCCTCTTGAACTCGACCTAAACTCATTTTACAGTTGTTTGACATAAAAGAGGGTCAGGAAAACTTCAAGTCAACATTTGATGAGTCTTTCAGGCACAAAAACACTAAAGGTAGATACATTGGAAACCAAGCCAAGATGACACGGTTTTGGTCCCGAAGCATACCCATATTCATTTTAGTTTATTCCTTATCGTTTCGTATTAGTATTGCTTAAAAATGTCCAAGTAAAAATTTCATCACTTTTGGCATGAAAACTCCTAAAAGTTGCAAACCAACACATGATTACCATGAAGGTACAATAAACTTTGATGTGTTGTTGAAGGATAGTAACGAACCCTTATATAAAGGTTGTAGAAAGTATTCAAAGTTATCCTTCATGTTAAAGTTGTACCATATAAATGTATGTGCATAATGCATTACAAGAAAAAAGCTATTTAGAGACCAATATTTAGCTACCAAATGAAATGGTTGTTAATTGTGACCAAAATAGTTTCCAAATTAATTTTTTGTGGCTAAATAACTACAAAATAGAAGTAATGATCGAATTTAGTGGCCAATTAAGTCAAATAATTGGTATCTAACATTAGATACCAAGATTTTAGTGACCTATGTCATTAGATTATAAATTAGTCTCTAACTTAATTAGATACCAATTTAGAATCTAATGGCATAGGTCACTAAAACCTTGGTAGCTAATGTTAGATACCAATTATTTGACTTAATTGGTCACTAAATTCAATCATTGTTTCTATTTTGTAGTTATTTAGCAACCAAAATCTAATTCGGTGTCTATTTTGGTCACAATTAGTAACCATTTCATTTGGTAGCTAAAAATTAGTCTCTAAACAACCTTTTTATTGTAGTGATGAGTGACAAAACAATGACAATGATTCTAGACTTCCTGAAGGACGCATTTGGACATGCTAAGTTTCCTAAGTCATTCTATGAGGCCAAGAATGTCATTTATCAATCCTGATCTTAATTGTGTCGAAATACCAACTTGCCCAAAAGATTGCATGTTGTATTGGGGTGAAGAGAATGAAAGCTTAGAAGAAGGTAAATGGTGCAAAACCTCTAAGTCGAAAGATAAAGATAAGATGCGGTATGCAAAAATCTTGTGTTACTTTCCATTAAAGTCGAGATTATAAAGATCGTTTATGAGTTTTAAGACGGTTGATTCTATGACATAACATGCATCAAAGGATAACTAAGATGGATTGATGAGGCATCTTAGTGATTATGAGGCTTGGAAACATTTTATCAATTACATCTAGAATTTGTAGATGATCCTCAAAATGTACAACTAGGCTTTGCTATTGATGGTTTCAACCCTTTTCGAACCATGAGTACAAGCCACAGTATATGGCCAGTGGTCTTGATCCCATGCAATCATCCTCCTTGGGAGTGTATGAAGCAAACCTCTTTTAGGTTATCCATGATAATTCTTGATAAATAAATGGAAGGAAATAATATTGATGTTTACTTACAACCACTCATAAAAAAATTAAAGGAGTTATGGTTTGATGGAGTGCAAAAATTTAACTATTCAAAGAAAGAAATGTTTGCATTTTGAGTCGCTTTGTTGTGGATAATTAGTGACTTTCCTGGACTAGGTAATTTATCTAAATGGAACATGCACACTAGTCTTGCTTACCCTGCCTGTAACTTTGACACAAATTCTCTTGTTGGTTGTACAGGGACAAATTTTGCTTTATGGGACACCATCAATTTTACATAAAGAGCACAAATCCATATTGATTCGTTCTCTTTTTAATGGAACAAATGAACTAAGAGATGCACCAAAACATTTGTCTAGATTAGACATATTTAAACAAGTTGAGGGTCTCAATGCTATGTTTGGAAAACCATTAGAGCCTATAAATACCAATAAAATGGCTCGGGGAAAGAATGTTATCGAAGTTGTTAGAGAAGAACAATGGATAAAAGAGAAGTATATTTTTTTTTTACCTTTCTTATTGGGAGAAGTATATTTTCTTGTTACGCCACTGTCTAGATGTCATGCATATTGAGAAAAATGTTTGTGACAATGTTTTGTATATGTTACTTGATGACCTTAAGAAATCGAAAGATAATTTTAAAGCTCGAAAGGTTCTTGAAGAAACGGGTATAAGGAAAGAACTTTTGGCCTGTGGATAAAGGAAGATTTCGGCTAATTATATTTTAATTGTCGAAGGCAAAGAAAAAAAATGTTCTTGCAAACATTGAAAAATGTTAAAATGCTAGATGGATACTTAGGTAAAATTTCAAGGTGTATTGATTTGAAAGTTGGAAAGAATTTTAGCCTCAAGAGTCATGATTGTCATATTCTAATGGAACAATTACTCTATATTATCATACGTAATGTTTTACTAAACAATATGAATGTAGTGGTAGTATAACTATGTTCATTGTTTTTAGAATTATGTGCAAAAACTTTAAGTCAATCCAACCTTGATGAACTTGAGTCTTGCATGATTCAAATTCTTTGTCACTTGGAAATGTTGTTCCCTTCTACCTTTTTTACAATCATGGTTCAATTAACATGTCATCTAGCTAGTGAGGCAAAACTTGGAGGTCTAGTACATTATCAGTGGATGTATCCCATTGAAAAAAAATATTTCGGCACACTGTAATCTTTTTAAGTGTAAAGTTTGATTAGCCTAATTGAAAAATCATGTTTTAGGTACTTGTGACACTTAAAATCTTATGTTCGAAACAAGACACAACCTGAGGATTCTATTGTGAAGGATACCTAGCTGAGGAGGTTCTCTTCTCTTGCTCTCAATATATGGAAGGGATAGAGACAATAATTCTAATAGCACTATTGATTAACATAAAGCTTGTTTGTCAAATCTTTGGCCTAAACTATGGTGACACCTTTACGGACACCAAAATGGCCTCTATTAGATTATTTTGAGCCATGGTTGCTCTTCAGCATTTTCTCTTCTATTAGTTGGATGTAAAAAATGTCTTCCCACATGTTAATTTGTTGGAGGAAATTTATATGAAGCAACCTCCTAACTTTGTTGCTTAAGAGAGTCTTCTCTCTTAGTATGTCATATTCGCAAATATTTATATGGTCCTAAAAAATATGCTAACACATGATCTAGTATATTTAGTGTAAAAATCCTACAATTTGATACGGCTCAAAGTGAGGTTGATCATTATGCATTTTATTTTCATTCAAAGGTTGTGTGTATTTACTTTGGAGTGTCTATTGGTAACATTATTCTTACAAGTAGCATTTATCATGACATTTTATACACCTTTATTGTTATTTTCAGACAAAAGAGATTGACAAACTAAGATATTTCTTAGGAATTAAGGTAGCATAATCTGATAATGAAATTGTAATTTCTCAAAGAAAGTATGTTTTTGATATTTTAGAGAAGATCACAGTAATGAATTCTAAGCCCTGACTCACCTATAAATCTTAGCGTTAAAATTCTACCGAGCCAAGAAGGAGTCACTTTCAAATCTCGAGAAATACATGAGACTGGTTAGGAAACTAAATTATCTTATAGTCACTCACCTTGACCTAAATTATCTTATAGTCACTTACCTTGACATCTCTATTGTGATCAATATGGTAACTTAGTTTCTAAATCTCCATGTACAGGAATTTGGAATGCTGACATTTGCATTATAAAGTACATTAAAAGAGTCTTAAGAAAAGGCTTATTATATGAACACAATAATCATACTTAGGTTGTGAAATACTCATATACAAAATTAGTAAACTCTCTCACTACCAAAAATTTCTTTTCCAAGTGTTAGTGACAACTTAAAAAGTAATAATAAGATCTAGTGTAGAAATATAACATATAAACTTATCATATTTATTAGTTATGAAATGATTTATTTAAATAGTACTTCTTAAAGATATAAGATTTAAAGATATTACACTCATTTGTAATAAACGAGTTATCCTTATATTAGTTCAAATCCAATATTTTATAAAATGACCAAATATATTTAGATAGATTATTATTTCTTTCCTGAAAAGATAATATATGAAGACATTATTACTCATTTTATTAATCCCAATTATCAAACGTTTAAATTTATCTTATGAAGTCTTTATAATAAATTGTATTTAATTTGAAGAGAATGTTTAATTGTATTTTTTATATATGACATAGTCATGTATATATAAGTCATTAAAAAGTAATTAATGTGTTGAATATTTTATTTTTAATCAAATTAATACTTAATATAATAATCTGAAGTAAATATTTTACAAATTAAAGATATTAGATTTAATTTATTGAATAAAATATGTAAAATATTTTAATTTGTGGATGAATACTTTTATCGAAGACTCATGTTAATTTCTTTTTAAATTATTGTATATTTTATAATTTAGTTATATATTGATGAAAATGTTTAGAAAAAATGTGAAATTTAATTGTAAAAAATAGTTTAAATGAAACATATATATTTTGTAATATTTATTAATAATTAATAAAATTAATTTTTGATAACATATGTAATCTAGTTTAAAAAACAACCCAAAAATTACTATATCTTAAAAGAACGAAAGAAATTTATAATAATAAAATTGTTTTGTTTAATAAAAAAATAACACAATTAAATTTGTAATTCTATAATTTAATTTTGGAATTGATAAATATCACTGTATTTATTATAATTGTAATACCTAGAAAATAGTTATAGAATGAAAATCAACCTATAATTTAGCTTTATAGATAAGATAACACATAAATATTTTTTTAACTTGTTTAAGTAAATAAAAATTAGTTAATTAGTTTTTTTTTCTACAACAACCACCAATTATCTTTAAAAAGATATTCTGTTTATAAAAACTATCAAGTCTCTCTTTTTAAGAAGATATTCAGTTTCATTCTTATGAAAACCACCACTCTCTATAACAATTTCTCTTTTAAGTTTTTTACCTTCTCTCTAGATTTTTGATCTCATATGTTATCAGATTGACAATCAAATGACACCCCTGGATTCCTAGCATTGTGTAGATCAAGAGTGTCCGATCAGATTCTTGAACAAAATTAGGTTGTCCGTGATTTTAGGGTTTTTGAGTATCTATACTCTATAAAAGTAAGTGAAGCTAGTTTGATTGTGTTTTCATAAATATTGTAATTATTTATTGATTAATGAATTGCATGAATTTAAATTGAATGAATGATTATGTATTATATGATATAGTATCAATGTTTGTGAATGATGTGGTGTGTGATCGAAACATACTGTGTTGAGATCGTATCCTAACTCTATTAGTCATTGGGATGACTAGGTAGTGAGAGTCGAAAGAGGTTCATATCCCGACTCTAAAATCATAGATGAATATGCCTAGGTGGTGGGAGTCGAAGGAGGTTCATATGACTATGCCACGGTGTGAAAAAGAACTGTCGAACGAGATCATATGGATTAATAAATTCACATGACTGTGCTATGGTGTGAAAAAGGACCAGTTAGACCATATCATGTGGTTAAAGGGTTCGTATGACCGTGCCACGGTATGAAAAATAACCGGTCAGACCGGATCATATGGATTAAGTTTATATGATTGTGTTACGGTGTGAAAAAGAACCGGTTAGACCAGATCATATGGATTGAAATGTGTATATGACTGCGCTACGGTGTGAAAAAGAACTAACTATGAGTGTGATGTATTAGTGATAATGTAATGTATGAGATGAGTTACAAAAGTTTAATTTGTTGTTTGGTTGAGATAGAAATCCAATTTATGAATATATATATATATATATATATATATAATTTTTTAAAACACTCTAGCTTACCCTTATTTTTGTGTGGTGTTTGTTTTATTTTTAAATGTATGATGATCGTGTATTATACTTAAGCAGAGTTTGACAGGTGGTGTGAGTCCTTAGTGAATTGATGGAAAAACTTTATTTTATTTTATTTGTAATTTTTACGAAGATTTTTTTTATTAGATCTTATATG
>Ga0209700_108006_pt1 | contig 14127 bp, 6 predicted proteins | sample SiratroredBW_FD_187528 | JGI IMG/M metagenome (GOLD analysis project Ga0209700, IMG submission 187528) | Root nodule microbial communities of legume samples collected from California, USA - Siratro red BW (SPAdes) (version 2) | ecosystem: Host-associated > Plants > Roots > Nodule | place: USA... | reverse complement strand
CAACACACACCACAACTCCTCTTCCCTGAAAACCCTAAAACCTTAACAAAAGGACATCTCAGTTAACGAAAATCATAGAACTAAACCCATCAGATCTCGAAACCTAAACCCTAAAAACCAAATAAAGTTATTCCCTTTTCATTCAAACCTCATAAAACCAGCCTTTACTCCACAAACCCTAAACCCCACACGAAAATCATACAAGACACATTTAAACGATGAAAAATAGTTCATTTTACATGAAAACCTCATAAAAGACTCACCTTTAGCAACTGTTGATGAAAAACGCAAGAAAATCTACCACTGAGAAGACGAGAGCAGATACGAAGCCAACTGAAACACTTGAGCAGAGAGACGTCGCGAGTGCAGAGAGAGCGAGAGCAGAGCCGAGTGCAAAGCGAGTGAGAGTGGGCAAAGAGAGTGATAGAGATCAAGAGCGGGTAATAGCCTGAGAGGGAGAGAGAGCGACACTGAGAGTGAAAGAGTGAGAGGTGCGGGATTTCAAAAATTAGGGCATACCTTTCAGAACTTGACTTCCACTTTTGCCCCTTCAATTTTGCACTTCCACATTTACCTCTGCCACGTAAGATGCTTTGACAAAATTACCCCGGTGTCAAGTGGGGGTAATGAGAAAACGGTGTCAACAAAACTTTATTCATTTATTTATTACTATTTAATTATATCATATACGTATATACATGTCACGTTACAGAAGTGTGTTTATATTAATAGTTAATCACTTATTTTATATATGTAATATTTTATCAAATAAGTTTGACAATAAAACATATTTTTATAAAATGTTTTCATGAATTATACATAAAAGGTTTGTTTGACCTGACAAGTAAATTTGAGAAAGTAAATTTGAGATGATTTAAGAGAAAAGTTTGATTATTTGAATTAAAGAAAAAATGGTAAAATTTGAGTAAAAAGTTTATAAAAGTTTGTAAATAATGTGATAGATATAATAATATTTTAATATATAAAATTATAAATTTATTTATTATAATTAAAAATAAAATGTAATTAATTAATTTAATGTAATTAATAATCATTTTTAAAAATATATAAAAAATTATTAAATTAATAATTATCTTTAAAATAAATTTAATTTGATTATTATTATAATTTAAATTTTATTTTTATTATTTTTATTATCATTTTACAATTTTATTATTATTATTATTATTATTATTATTATTATTTGGTTATTATATCAAATTTATTATTATTGTTATGATTTTAATTTTATTATTGTAAATATTAATAAATTGATTTTGTTGAATCAATTATATAAAAATATATATAACTATAATAATAATGATAATATTTTCTAAATTTATTACTATTGTTTTATTTTTATTAATACTTTATTATTACTTATAATTTAATTAATGTTATTTTAATATAATAATTTTATTATGATGAACAAATTATATTATATAATTAATCATATTTATTTTATAATAATAATAATAATATAAATATAAATATGAATAAATTAAAAATAACGATAAATTATATACAAATATAATATTATTTTAATATTTTAAAACTTTCCTGCCAAATCTTCTTATAGTTGTGAAGATTTGTGAAGTGCGAGATTTCATCTCGATTTCTGTATTTAATTGCTTTATTATTCATCGATTGGCGGACTTTCTTTGCAAGGGTTCCATCGCTGCAAATTTCTGCCCGGAAACAAACGGGTCGTAAAGCTCACACGTGGTAGTAGCAAAAGTCATGTACCAACAATTCAAGGGTTTGTTTGAATCGGGAAGTGAATTTGAGGGAGTGGATTTGAGATAATTTGAGAAATAAGTTTGATTGTTTGGATTAAAGGAAATACGATAAGATTTGAGTGGAAAGTTTATAAAAGTTTGTAATAATGTGATAGATATAATAATATTTTAATATATAAAATTATAAATTTATTTATTATAATTAAAAATAAAATGTAATTAATTAATTTAATGTATTTAATAATATTTTTTAAAAATATATAAAAATTATTAAATTAATAATTATTTTTAAAATAAATTTAATTTGATTATTATTATAATTTAAATTTTATTATTATTATTTTTACTATCACTTTACAATTTTATTATTATTATTATTATTTGATTATTATATCAAATTTATTATTATTGTTATGATTTTAATTTTATTATTGTAAATATTAATAAATTGATTATGTTGAATCAATTATATAAAATATATATAATTATAATAATAATGATAATATTTTCTAAATTTATTACTATTGTTTTATTTTTATTAATACTTTATTATTACTTATAACTTAATTAATGTTATTTTAATATAATAATTTTATTATGCTTAACAAATTATATTATATAATTAATCATATTTATTTTATAATAATAATAATATAAATATAAATATAAATAAATTAAAAATAACGATAAATTATATACAAATATAATATTATTTTAATATTTTAAAACTTTCCTTCCAAATCTTCTTATAGTTGCGAAGATTTGTGAAGTGCGAGATTTCATCTCGATTTCTGTATTTAATTGCTTTTTTATTTGTTAATTAGCAGACTTTCTTCGCAAGGGTTCATCGGTGCAAATCTCTGCCCAAAAACGAACGGCCTGAAAGATGATTGTGAGACAGTGCTTTGTTAATCATCCTCCACGAAATGAGAGAAACTAAAAAAAAAATAAGAACTTAGTAGTGGAGACATGAGTATTAAGACATAAAGCCAAATCAAAAATCACTAAATGCTTTAATTTAATATCATTATCAACAAGAAAACATGAGAAACTTTCAAATATAGTAAAACTCTGTGAACAACTTGATGATGTAGCTTGGTTGGTGATTGTATGAAATAATTTAGGAATTGAACAACAAAAGATATATTTGGTCTATTATCGATTAAGTAGAGAGATATCTCACCATTCTCCTACAACCTTGTAATGTTTAAACAAAACTTTGATATCCCTTTCAATGGGTATAAAAGATGTCTTTGCACCTAAAATCCCTGTATCTAAAAGAATATAATGACAATTTTTTTTTCACAAACATGTATGCCTTTGCGTGATCTAAACATCTCAAGACTTAAGAAATACTTTATTGTCCAAGGTCCTTAATTCTAAAAACTTGATTTATAAAATCTTTAACAACCTTAATATGAGACCTACAACTTCTTGCCAAAATGATATCATCCACGTATATAAGTAATGCAGTAAAAGAAAAACTAGTTTTAAAGAGTTATATTTAGATAGAACAAAACCAATGTTTTTAAGAAATTGATTGAGTTTAGAGAACCATTGTCTTTTGGGTTGTTTTGACCCATGTATAGACTTCATTAACCGACAAACCTTATTAGGCTAAGCAGATTTTATTTCTTAAGGCAAAATTATATAAACTTTTTAAGTTAAATCACCGTGTAGAAAAACATTATTTACATCAAGTTGTTCTAAATACCAATTTTTATTTGCAACAACAATAGTAAAAGGAAAGTGTATTGTGGTAAGTTTTTGTTGAAAAATATGATGGCTAAAAAGTTTAAAAGAGAGATGAATTTAACTATTAATTCTTTTTTAAAAAGGTAGAAAGTATGAATAAGTATTTTTATTAAACATTGATTATAATGTAATAGAAGCACAAAAACAATCAATTGAAGCACGAATGAGCAAGTTAAAATGAAAAACAACAAGTTAAAAGATAATTTCCAAATATGCACAACCAGTAAAACAACTTGTTGAAATGCAAAAACAACTTGTTAAATTTTTGTGACAGTTATGAAACACAAATAACATGTTGAAATTAGTTAAAATTTCTTTTCCAACACTTAGAAAATTTTCTCAATTTCAGCCGAAATTAAACATGTTAAAAATAAATTTTAACAAGTTATTTTTATTAAACCTTAAAAAATCAAACTTGACAAATTGGACAAAGCAAATAACAGTTCAATTTAATACAAACACAAAGGAAATATACGGCTCAAAATCTTGAAACAATTGTCAATGTGAAAAAAGAGTGAAAACACAATGTATAGTAAGCTAGATATGTATAATTACATAGAATAGAATCTTTCAAGTAATTTTCTAAACAAAACTAGCGAAACACATACTCTTCAGTAGTAAGCAATTTAGAAAATATCCAGATTGATGCAGCTATTAAAAAGGCCAAAAGATTGATGAAAACCACCACCAAAATGTTATACAAAATTTTGAAGAAGTGCAACAATGGATCAATCAAGAGATAAGCCAATTATAATAGCCAAACTGATTTGAAAAATAGTACTGAGTTAATACAACAAAACTGTAAAACAAAAATCAGTTCAACAATTTATCAAAACATTATAACCCCTCACCAAAACAGATTTAATATGACAAGATTAAGATAACAAAACCAGTAGTGATGTTGTTAAATGAAAACAACTTAAGTGGGTCTAAAAACGCAAGGTTAACCAATCAAGAAACCAAGACTCGCATGCAGCAGTGAGAAACCCAGAATTTTAACTTGTTAAAATCAATGCCAAAATGAAGAAAATAAATTTGTTCAGAAAAACAACATGTTGTTTTGGATTTTAACAGGTTGTTTATACCAGTAAAATTAAAAATGTACCAAAACAATTCGTGAATTGAGAGAGGCAATGAAAGAGAGAATTACATAAGTATTTTTATCCTGGTTTACTTTTCTACAAGAGCTACGTCCAGTTATTTGTACAACTATGCAAAGGTTTCCACTAAATTTGCAAGTTTACATACACAAACACACTCAGGATTCAATCTTGAACCTTACAAGATTGTCTCTACCCCTTATGCAACACCCCACCACATAAGATACACAATCCTAGTACAATATGCATAACTCTACTGTTGTGTTTGATACAAACAATACAACCAAAACAAAATCTTACAAGATTATAATACACACAATGCTTAAAAACCTATTTAAGCACTATATAACCAAGAATTATATGTAAACGAATTATAAATCCTAAAACAACATTACAACAACAAAAATCAGTCAATATTCAAAAGAAAAAAGCTTATCTCTGCAAGAGAACCGCTACCATAATGTTTCTAACCAAGTGCATGCAAAGCTTCCTTCAAAAGTGAGAAACCAAAGTAAACTTTTTCAAATCTTGATCATTCTCTCTCACATGAAGGTGTTTTCTCCAAGAATATCTCAAGTAGTTTTTTTGAAAGTGTTTCAAAGCTTAGAGAAACCAAAACGTAATGAAAAAAAGTGCTGCACGACTATTTTTAAAGCACATGTCAAATTTGTTAAGTGAAAACAACATGTTTTTCAAAATCAACAGGTTGTTTTTACTTAAACACAAAAACAAAACAACAGATTATTTTTGTTCTGCAGTAGCTTTACTATAAAAATCATTTTCGAAATCCACATTTTACTTGATTTTGAAGGAGCACAATACAAGCAAATGATTAAGAGACACACACAAATACATGAATGATCTAAACTAGGTCTATACTACCCCAAACTAAGGACCTATAGTCTTCTTTCAACCAAACCAAGTCTTTAAGTAATTTCTTCATCAAATCACCAATAAAAGAGCTTCTCCACTAGCTCCAACAAGCTTTGCAGTAGGTAAATTAACAAAGCTAGAAGAGGCCCAAGCCCTGACAAAGAAAGAAGAGGCCCAAGGTCAACCACATTCTCCTAGAATGTTCTAGGGTAGTTGGGAAAGTCCACATTAATAATGTAGTTGGGAAAGTATACATTAATAGGGTAGTCGGGAACTTAGAACCTAGAATGTTCCCATGAGTCCTATAAATAGAGTTACTCCACCCATTTGTATGCAAGTCATTTTCTATGTGTTTTCTTCTCCACTTTCTATGTGTTCTCTAATCAATTTTCTAATATGGTATTAGAGCTCCATCAGGAGCTCTGCTGATACCCATCTGCCAACGGAGCTCCATCAGGAGCCACTACAGTTCCGGCCTCGTCCCCGTCGCTGGCCACCACATCGTCGGCCATCGCACCGCTGCCCGCTCACCGTCGCAGTACCCCCACTGCTGCCCGCTCACCATCGTATCACTCCAACCCAATACCAAAGCCTAATGGTTCTTCTACAAACATGTTAGGTTTTACTTCTTCAGGATCCGTGGACACTTCTCAACCCAGTCAAGTTAACATGACATACTCAACACAAAATGGACCGAATACTAATTCTGGTCCATCTCCTGGTAACATACACCAACATGCATTAATTTCACGTATTGTTAATCATTCATTCAGTAACACACACTCACAAAATTCACACACAAGTCCGTGGATTATTGATTAAGGAGCTACAGACCATGTGGTTTCATCTTTGCATTGGTTTAAAACTTACTCAAAAATAGATCCTGTTGTCATACATCTCCCTAATGGGACCACTGTTTCTACACATCACTATGGGACTATTGAGTTATCACCATGTTTTATCCTTCATAATGTTCTTTATGTGCCATTCTTTCATTTTAAATTAATTTCTATTTCCCAATTAGTTTCCACTCTTCGTTATTCACTCACCTTTACCTTTGATTCTTGCAAAATCCAGGAGATGAATTCATTGAGGATGATTGGTTTGGCTAAATTACGGAATGGACTCTATTACTTAACAAATAGCAAGATGAGTACTCCTTTACCATTCAATAATTCTGTTATTAACCACACTGCTGCCACTCCCATTACAACCTTCAACCTTTGGCATTTTAGATTAGGACATCTTTCTAGAAATAGATTGAATATTTTGTGTCAAACTTATCCTTTTATTTCAAGACATGTTGATGAGATTTGTGATGTTTGTCATCTAGCTAAACAAAGAAGATTATCTTATTCACCTAGCTTGAACAAAGCATCCAAAATTTTTGAGTTGATTCATTTAGATATTTGGGGTCCTTATTCTAAATAATTTATGCATGGTCATAAATATTTTTTAACCATTCTTGATGATTTTAGTCGTTATACTTGGTCAATTTTATTGAAATCCAAAGCCGAGGTCCAATCAAAAGTGGAACATTTCATCAATTTTGTTGAAACTCAATTTGAACTCAAAGTAAAAAGCATTTGTTCTTATAATGGACCTGAATTTCACTTGACATCTCTTCTAGCTTCAAAGGGCATTTTGCACCAAACTAGTTGCGTTGAGACTCCTAAAAAAAATGGGAGAGTTGAACGTAAACATCAGCATATTCTCAATGTGGCAAGAGCTTTAATGTTTCAATCTCATTTTCCCACACATTTTTGGTCCTATGCAATTAAACATGTTGTTTATCTTATAAACCGGGTTCCTTCTCCTATCATTGGCAACAAAACTCTCTTTGAACTTTTATTTAAGCAACCACCAAATTTTACGATGCTCAAAGTCTTTGGATGCTTGTCTTATGCATCTACACATGTGTCTCATCGTCACAAGTTTGATCCAAGAGCCAGACGCGACATTTTTCTTGGATATCAAACTAGAATAAAGGATACGTTATTTTTGACTTCGACACAGAGGAGTTTTTTGTTTCCAAGAATGTTCACTTTCATGAGATGACTTTTCCTTTTAAAAATCATGGTCCGACATCACCACCAAGCTTATCTCTCCCTCATGGCCCAATCACTTTCCCAGCAGATCCTTTTTCTGAAGAGACCATGACTCTGCCTTCAACCCATAAACAACATCCCGCCGTTGACCAACCCATTAATCACATAATCCACTCTCCCTCAACCTCTCATTCAACAACTCCTCCTCTCCCAGTCGAAACACCATCACCAAGTCCACCATTAAACTCAAATCCTCAACTTCTTCCACGACGACAATCACAGCGCGAATCGCGACAGCCTGCTCATCTTGCTGACTACTATTGTAATTCCTTTCTTCCAGAACCAACCAATTCATCTTCAAGGTATTCTCATCCTCTTAGTTCTGTTCTTTCATATAGTTGTTTCTCTTCTCCCCACCTTCACTATCTTATGTCTCTCTCCACGGATTTCGAACAAAGTAGCTACCAAGAAGCTAAAAATCATGTTTGTTGGCAAGAAGCCATGAAAGCTGAGGTAGAGGCATTAGAGTTGAACCATACCCAGTCCATCGTTGATGTTCCCCCAAATGTCAAACCTATAGGTTGCAAGTGGGTTTACAATATCAAACGACACCCAGATGGTTCAATAGAAAGGTACAAAGCTCGTTTAGTAGCAAAGGGTTTTACTCAAACAGAGGGTGTGAATTACTTTGAGACTTTTTCTCCTATCATGAAGATAGCCACGGTTAGAGTTGTACTTGCTCTTGCTTCCCTTCATCGCTGGACTATACAACAACTCGATGTCAACAATGCATTTTTATATGGAGATCTCTTAGAAGATGTGTATATGACTGTTCCACCGGGTGTTTCTGTCTCCGGTTCCTCTAAATACTTCAAATTGCACAAGTGTCTCTATGGGTTGAAACAATCTAGCAGAAAATGGTATGAAAAACTATCTATCTTACTTCTTTCTTGTGGGTATCAGCAAGCTCAGGCTGATCATAGTTTATTTGTCAAAACTGCTAACTCTGATTTCACTGCTCTTATTGGCTATGTTGATGACATCATCTTGACTGGTAATTCTACTGCTGAGATGGTTCATATTAAGCATGTGCTTCATTCTAATTTTCGTATCAAAGATCTTGGTACACTCAAGTATTTCTTGAGTATTGAAGTTGCTCATTCAGAAAAAGGTATTTATCTTTGTCAACGCAAATATTGTCTTGATCTCCTTTGTGATTCAAGATTGTTGGGTTGCAAGCCTTGCTCTACACCCATGGATAACTTTCTTCGGCTACAGGATGATAGTGAATTACACACTGATGTTCTCTCATACTGACGATTGGTTGGGCGCTTGTTATATCTGACCACAACTCGTCCAGACATTTCATTTGTCACTCAAGAATTAAGCCAATTCATGTCCAAACCTACTCGTTCTCACCTTGCTATGGCTATGAGAGTCTTAAAGTATCTAAAAGGTTGTCCAGGACGAGGCTTATTCTTTCCTTGTGACTCTCAAATTCAATTGACTGGCTTCAGTGATGCTGATTGGGGTACCTGTATTGATTCAAGATGATCCATCACAGGCTATTATTTTTTTTGTTGGGAGTTCTCTCATTTCGTGGAAGACAAAGAAATAGAACACACTTTTCATATCTTCTTCTGAAGCAGAATATCGAGCGCTTGCCTCCACCACATGTGAATTACAATGGCTCACTTACTTGCTTCAAGATTTAAAGGTTTCTTTCTCTCGCCCACCTGCTCTTTATTGTGACAACCAAAGCGCTTTATATATCATTGCCAACCCTTTCATGAACGAACCAAACATTTGGATATTCATTGTCATTTGGTTCGAGAGAAGTCTCAGGCTGGCCTGATGCGCTTACTTTTAGTCTCATCTTCCAATCAATTGGCTGACATTTTTACTAAAACTCTTCCTCCACGATTTTTTTGCACTTTCCTATCCAACCTGGGATTGGTAAACTTATTTGACCCTCCAGCTTGTGGGGGGTAACAAAGCAAGAAGAGGCCCAAGCCCTAACAAAGAAAGAAGAGGCCTAAGGTCAACCACATTCTCCTAGAATGTTCTAGGATAGTTGAGAAAGTCCACATTAATAGGGTAGTTGGAAAAATATACATTAATAGGGTAGTTGGGAACTTAGAACTTAGAATGTTTCCATGAGTCCTATAAATAGAGCTACTCCACCTATTTGTATGCAAGTCATTTTCTATGTGTTTTCTTCTCCACTTTCTAATGAATTGTGTTCTCTCAAAATAGAAATGAGTATCAAGAATTCACACCTTCAATTTGACTATATCCTATGGCAATAAGGTGCGCTTTATAGTGCTATATCTCCCCCATTAACTTTATACTTTATTTTATAAACCAAATGGGATATTTTTCAGAAGGTAAACTATGAAATATTTCTTTCAAGAGCATCAATTTCATTATAAGTATGAGGTTCAATTTGAGAAGAAATACCAAGAGTATATTGCAAATGCTTAGTAGATAAATTCTTCAAGGACGTAACAGAATTAATGGAATATTGAACCTTTTTTCCTTTATAAATATTAGTCTCTTAAGAATAAGCAAGTTGAGGATTATAATCATTTGAAAAGAAGTTTTTATAAGCCTAGGATATCTTCTTAAATTTTTAGTTTCATCTCTTTCATCATTATTAGTTTTTTTATTATTATGAACATGATTATTGAAAATAGTTTCAGAATGATTGTTATAAGTAGGTTTATAAACAAAATTGAAACTTTTTATATCGGTATGAAAAATACTCTTGATCAAAATATTTATCAGTTTTAGGAAAAGTATGGTCATGAAACACAACATTCCTTGAAACAAATAGTTCTATGGTCCTTGAAACAAAAAGTTCTCTGGTGTTAATGTTAATAACAACATACTCTTTTGTTCCAAACTTAAAACCAAGGAAAAATGCACTTCCTAATCTAGGATGAAACTTGTTTTTGTTGTTCTCAATTGTAAAAGCAAAACAAACATATCCAAAAGCTCTTAAATTTAGTAAATCACGAACATGTTTATATAACACTTCAAAAGGACTTTTGTTTCCTAAGACAGGCGAAGACAACGTATTGATCAAATAGACAACATGAACAATAACATATGGACAAAAAAACCTTTGCAAGACTAGATTGATGCATGATGCAACAAGTTACATTTAAGATGTGTTGATGCTTTATTTAAGGTACGAAATTTTTGAAAACTACAAAATTTCTTGAAGTGTTTCAATGTAAATTTTTTATATATGATGTCAAAGTTACTGTAAAACTCTTCCTACTTGAATTCATCAATCCTTATTGTTTTAATATATTTATCAAACTACATTCTTGAGCAATATGACAAGAATCACACATTCTATTTTTGTCAAAATATATGTCAGCATAATTTTTGCAAATATATTCAAGAATTTTTTTTTTGCCAAGCTTGAAATACTATAGATGATCTTTTCCTTTATGATCCATATCATGGTTGACTTGTATTAGAAGAACGACAGTCTAATTTGAGAGATATGTGATAAAGTCCATCATGGAAGTCGACTTGACCATTCATCTTCAACGAACTCCTTCATTGAATTTGGAAAATATTGTGAGACAAGACTAAAAGATAATTTAAAGACAATATGAGTTTTTAAACAAAAATTATATTTAAATAAAATTTTGGTATGTATAAAATACTATGAAGAGTTAAATCTTGAGAAAGATGAACAGTGCATAAGAAGCGAGTAACATATGTATTATTTGGATGATTTATGCATGAAGGTTTGATCTTATAAAAACTTGTAGAAAAATCTTTAGTAAAAAACACATGATCACTTATACCTATAAAATCTAGGAATGCATAAAATTTTTTACCTCTAGGAGATGGTTGAGCAGAAACTTCTAGAAGACTGTTGCTAATTAAATTGACCTTGTTCTTAATATTTTAAAGAATGTTTAACAACTATTTCACTTATTAAAAAGTATAGGATAATTGATTTATTTAAGGTTAACAAAATTCTAAGAATTAATGATATATTTTTACATTATTATTTGTACCATTTCAATTACATTTGTAGTTTGATTATTATTTCTCATTTATAGAAAAACTCATATTTAGAATAACATTAAAAGTATATAAACATATAAAATTAAAATTTAAAAAATAATTAATATTTCTCTCATCGTTAAATTTATTTTGTTCACTTGATATTTTTAAAATATTTAAATAAATTTCAGTAACATGATTATCTTGTATGTGATATCATAATACTTATATATTACATTAATAAATAGGTAATTAAAATACTTATACATGTTATTATATTTATTTGTTAAAAATATTATCGTTAGATAATAGTGAGTATTCTTTTTCTGTTATAGTGATTGTGAGGTGTTCTTGGTACTCCTTAAATTTCAATAGCATGGAGGGAATTGTCAGTGGTTCTCTTTTGAAAGGTAGATCGTGATTTTTTGAAGTTACATGATTTCACTGAAAAGAAGTGATGACCAGTCCCCTAAGGAGTTCAATCCTGATCATTGAAGGAAGCATTTGTGATTGGATACACAAAGCCGTAGTTCAATTGAGTTAATCTGTTCAAGTTTTTTCAAGTCAAAAAAGATGCAGACTTGATTTCACCCTTAAATGTTATATATATATATATATATATATATATATATATATATATATATATATATATATATATATATATATATATAGTTTACAAATTGACTTATTTTACTTTAAAAAATTAAATGTCAAAATGTTCTTTTATCTGAAAATGAATGTTGATTCAAGTTAGTAGTTGAATATTAAATAAATAAATCTTAAAAGTTAATTTCATCTCTTACAATCTTGAAAACAATTTCTCACAAAATTATTTATATTTTAAAGCGATTCTTACTATTATTAATTATATTTGAAATATGTTTGTTGCATAAATTTGTTTAACTTTTTTAATTATACGTATTTTTAAATTGAAATTTTATTAAGTATTTGCATGTACCATATATATAATAAATATGAAGTTGAGGCGTTTTTACATGAAATTAAATATTTACAAGTTAATTAGTTTTATAAAAACAAATAAAAGAATTTATTAGAGTTAGAAATTATGTATTAATTTTTTAGAACATTTTTAGTTATAGAATGTGAACATCAGATTTCTTTCACGTAAATAAAATTATTAATTTTGGAAAAAATAAAAAAAGAAGAATTTTTATTTTTCTTAAATATTACAAAAACTAAAAAAATACTTTTTTAAATATTTTATTGTTTAAAAAAATAAATACATATAATTTGGATCTATTAATTTTTTATAAAAAATAATAAATAATAAAACAAAAATAAATAAATAAATAATATAACATTTTATATTTTTCTCCACACCTTTTTGTTATTCTCAACTATCACCACTCACCTTTTTACTTTTTCTCACTCTCACAAAATATAAAATAATAAATAATAAACCTAATATTTAAAATAAAATAATAATAATATTAAATAAAAACAACTTCTCATAATCCATTCATTCTCAACCACCCATACCTTATACCTATTTTTTCTTTCTTCACTCTCACTTAGTCCTAACTTGTTCACGTTAATTATTTTTCTTCCCTTTCCAATCAATATAAAAATAGGCTGGTTACTATACTTAGAAGAAGATACACACGATTTTACTTGAAAGTCACAATTTTCATCTTCACAACCACCTCTCTTTTTCTCTCTCAATCATTACTCACTCTTTCTCCTTCTCCACCGTTCTCAACCACATTACTACCACCAACCTAACCACCATGATCCTACAAAACTTTTATAGATTTAGTTTGCTACAATTTTTTATGTATAAATAGGTTACATTTATTACAGTTTTTGTTTTCAAATATGTTTAACTTGATGCAACATTTTTGTATTTAAAAATGACTTTAGTTTGTTACAACATTTTTTTTGGCATGGATTTAGCTTGTTATAATACTTGTTTTTGCATTGAAAATAGGTTTAGTTTTAAATGCTTGTGCATTTTTATCGAAGGTGGAGCTAATCTAAAAGTATGTGAGTGCATTTATTTATTTTCTATATTGTTGTTTTGTTATTTTTTTAATATGAATAATTTTGTAAGAATAGCAAATATTGTGTGTATGTAGTTTGTTTTTCTTTTTATTTCTCTTTTTGAATGTATTAGAGAGAATGTAAACTTCGAAGATCTAGGAGAATGATGTATATGGTATGTTGGTTTACTAGACTTGGGTGTATTGAGTTTTTTTTTTAGTACAGGTTGGCTAATTAGAATGTGGCTTGTTTTGGGATTATGCCCAACATTTAAAGAAAAAAAGTAATAAAAAATTAAAAGTTTGGGTTCATTTTATTGGCCTAACTATTTTGTTGTTTGCATTTTATTTTTATTTATTTGGCACCCCTAATATTATTGGTTACAACCCTCATGTTTTATATAAAAAAAAAAAGAGAAAGAGAATACAAAAATTTGTGCCTATTTTGTTTGGCCAAGTATTTACGATTTGGCCCCTAGTTTCTTTGTATGTAAACCACTTATTTTGAGAAAAAAAAAAAAAAATCTAGACCTATTTCATTTAGTCCACTATTTTCTATTTGTCCTCTGGTCCGTTTATA
>Ga0209700_108005_pt1 | contig 14132 bp, 3 predicted proteins | sample SiratroredBW_FD_187528 | JGI IMG/M metagenome (GOLD analysis project Ga0209700, IMG submission 187528) | Root nodule microbial communities of legume samples collected from California, USA - Siratro red BW (SPAdes) (version 2) | ecosystem: Host-associated > Plants > Roots > Nodule | place: USA... | reverse complement strand
TATTGCATAAAAGATGTGGACGGTGTGGGTCAGAGAGTATTCTTATTGCTTTCGGAGTGGGCCATATATTTCTTTATTTTATAGAAATTTATTCTTTTGGTTGAGGGGCTTACCTTTTTTTTTTTTTTCTTTTTTTTTTTTTGTCCTTTTCTCTTTTTATACAATTGGATTCAAGCCTTCCTTCTTTTCTCATAACACGTGAATGAGGAGAAATTGAATTCTGAGAAAGTGAGATATACTTTGCTTGAATTTAGAATTCAAAGATGAGAATATCCACATTCATCTTAGGACTACCTTTTGTTTACATAATAATACTTTTTGTACCTTTGTTTCCTTGTTTTTTTAATAAAAATAATAATAATTGGATTTATTGACTTGATCTAATATTTTTATTTTTATATTGTTTTTATAAATATATTATCATTATCTACTATTTTTTTAATAATTATTTTTTTAATATTATAAGTTTTAAATAATTTTAGATATTAGTATGGCCACATGTATCGTATGTCTTTCATTTTATTAGTCTAAATATTTTCTTTTAGATATCTAAATAGTCACACACGTCATTCGATATTTAATAAAATTTAAAAATAAATATCAAATTTTTAAGGATTAAAAGATATAAAAGTTTAAAATTAAAAATATTTCTTGTCCTTAAAAATTAAAATATGAAAATTAAAAAATTAAAAATGTCAACCTAATAAACAAGTTTTTTTTAGAAGTACGTGATTTTTGATTATCTATTATGAATGAAATTACTTAAAAGTAAGATCAATTCTTGCCAAATCTAAAAAATAAAAATATTTCTTTTTGTTTTTTTACTTATAAATTTGTTTATGTTTTTTGGAAAAATAAGTATTCTAAAAAACTAGATTCATTTAATCAAAGATATCGTCCTAAGACGGACATTGTAGGATGTTAATACCTTACTTACACATAAATGACTCCCCAACCTTATTTCGGTTTTAGAGACTCTTTCCTTCTCCTTTTTCTTTTCCTTAATTTTTACATAGTTTTCTCTTAAAAGTTTTTTTTATTCGCCTTGTTATGATTCCGATTGCGATAATATATTTCAAATAAATATATATATATATATATATATATATATAATATTTTATAAATAAAGTATTTTCTTAAGATTAGTGGATAACTAATTAAATATAAGTTGTAACAATTTGGTTATCTTTTATTATATGTTCAATGTAACATTGTTATAAGATTTTATATATTTATTTATTATCTTTTATTCATTTACAAACTTAAGTATATCTTTTATAAGTGGATTTTTATTTAATATTAAGATAATTCATCATCATTATTTATAATCAGACTCATAAATTAAAGATTTCATCTCTATCGATTATACGAATATTTAATGTGCACTATGAAAACTTGGTAAAACAATTCTTAAGTTACCTAAGTTCACGGTTTTAAATAAAAGTCAAAATATGTTAAATTAATCCTAAACTTATAAATATTTAGTCCCACACATTAGTTAGACAGTCTGGACCTGAGGATGATATATTGGAAATTCCACATTAATTAAAAATAAGATATTTTTTATAATATATAAATGAATGCATATCTAATTTTACAAACCGATTTTATAAGGTTGAATTAGACTTAGAATTTAATTTTAAAAATTACAAGTATACCTAGTTATATAACATATCAATATCAATACAAAATCTAATTTAATTAAATATATAAATAATAATTTAATAAAAACATTGACACCTAAAATGATAAACAATTCACCTGGCAAATTAACAAACATTATAACTATAATAATAATAATAATAATAATAATAATGTTATTATTATTATTATTATTATTATTATTATTATTATTATTATTATTATTATTATTATTATTATTATTATTATTACTATTACTACTGAAGAATGAGTATGAAGGAAATATACATGTTTAACTCAAAAGAAAAATAGGAGAAAAGAAGATAAATGATTTTTTTTCTTTTTAGCTTAAGCGAGAATGAACCTTGCTTAAGTGAAAATTCCTTCGATTGAGCCAGAATGGACCTTGCTTGAGCAAAATTCTCTTCGCTTAGACAAAAATCGACTCAAGAGTACCTATTTTTTTTTTTCGAAGAGCTCGCTCAAGCGAGTATTGCAAAGTGAATTTTTCTACATAATTCGCTTGAGAGAGATTCTCCACTTAGGGAAAGCATCAAAAAATGAGTTCTCAAAACAACTAACTTTTATCTACTACTGAGTATTAACTTGCATTTAAGGTTCAAAGTACTACATAAAGTCTTTAAATACATCAAACATATATATAATTGTATACAAAACAAAAGAAAAGACCACCTCTGCATATGCTCGTGCATATAATACCGTCATCACATTTCACAACACAACAAGACAAGCTAGTGAAATAATGTTTTTAACTTATAAAAGTAAAAGGAATTGAAGTGAATAGATTTAAGAATTTAGATATCAACTCTCAAGTTACATACACATAAGTCTATGATTCAATCACAATTTTTTATACTCTATTCCAAGCCTATTGACTTCACAATGATTCATTTACAATCACCGTACCTTGATTTCCTTTCAATCTACAATACTTTGATCTCATTTCAATCAAAATGATTGTATATAGACTCATCATTCAGTCATAATAATCATATCATTTCAACCATTTTGAAGCTTATAGGTGCATATGTAACTATGGTACCTTGATTTCCTTTCAACTTCCAGTACACTGATTTCATTTCAAACAAAATGATTACATATGAGCCTATAACTCAATCATTATACATAACATATCAATTCAATTATACTTAAGCATATAGATGCATTTGTAACCATAGTACCTTGAATTTCTTTCAACCCCCGGTACACTAGTTTTATTTCAACCAAAATTATTACATATGAGTCTATAACTGAGTTATTACACATAATATATCAATTCAATAATACTAAAGCATATAGATACATATGTAACCATGGTACCTTGATTTTCTTTCAATCCCTGTTATTCTGATTTCATTTTAACCACAATGATTACATATGAATCTATTATTCAAACATCATACATATCATTTCAATTTCATCATACACAATCATATCAATCCACAATTCATAATGTTCAGAAACATTTACTGTTTATCAAGCTATCCATATCATAATCATACTAGATACATAACCAACCAATCTCATCTTAAAACACATATGTAATATAACTTGAAACTTAGAGTCAAAACCTATCACAACCAAAGCTTTTAACCTAAGTTACTATGAAAAAACTTAAAACTAAATTTCCTTACCTTCGACGACAACCCCAAATCAATTATTCCAATTAGACGATGACATCAATCCAAACTTTAGGGTCTAGAACAAATTATTTAAAAGATACCAAATTTCATTATAATCTTAATAAAGTTGAGGAAATATTTTTATTAATTATTTCAACTAAAATTGATGACAAAAATTAATGAAAAATAGAGAACAAATAATTCTCATAATAAATAGAAACTTACTCTAATTAAGATTTTGATGTATTATAAATAATTATATGTTTCTCAACGATTTAATCAAATTCAGAAACAGAATATGAAGAATAAAATTAAGAAAGAAGAGATATATAAAAAGGTGTGGAGAGAGAAAACACTATACTTTGATTATGTCGGCTTACACTATAAGACAATTTCTCATGCAACCGTACCTCCTCCGTTGGATAATTCTTTTTAGGAAAATCTTAGTTTGACACCACTATTCATTAAAAACCTTCCTTTGACACTGTATTTTATTAATAAAATATTATATATTAATAAAATAACAATATATTTTAATATTAAATGGTGTCAATTGTGTACAGTGATATCAAAATAACAGCACCCTCTTTTTGGCAGGGTTCTACAATTTTATAATTTTTCCTCATTTTCATTCCTTTGTTCCTTTCTTTATCAAATAACAGGAAATATGGATGTTTAGTCCATAGGTTTGCTAGAAAGAAAACAAAGTAAATAAAATTAGAAAAATAAATTAAAACAAAATAAAAATATGTTTTGAATAAAATAAAGAGATTAAAAATATATTTAAACATATAATAAAACATAAACTGAAAAATGTTCATATCATACTATTTTCATTCTATTTTTATTTAATTAAACAATTTAGATTATTTCCAGTGTTATGGGGTAATGAAGATATGTTTGAATAATTTTTTCAATAAAGTTTAATTTTAAAAAAAAATACATAAAGATAAAATAAAATTTTTTTTCTAAGTTAAAATTAGTTCATTAATCCATAAGCTAAAAAAAATAAAAGTTTAAAGAAATCATACGAAAGAACTTGGACAAATTAATTAACTTTTATATATGATAATTTTAAATTAAAAAATGTTATTTTAATTTTTCAAAATTTTTATTGAGAACTTTATTCAAATACATCTCAAGATTAAGAAAATTATGTAAACCTATCTAAAAGAGGTTTAGTAAAATCGTGAAGAATCTCCATTATTGCATCCTTTTTCCATTAAAAAAATGACTGATGCAAAACAAGATTAGCGAAACCATGAATAATCTCAAGCTCTAACAAAAAAATCCCGAGCTATTAATGACATCCATTACGAATCTAAACCCTAGTAAAAAAAATCTCAAACTGCTAACTACACCTTTTTCATTAAAGAATTAGTTGTCACTCATCATAACCTTTCTGACCATGACACGAATATAGAAAACAATAATAGACTAATATATTATAAAAATGGATAAAAAATGGTGTAACGAAATTCAGTAGAATTCTTTTGTCTTTTTAACCTATTGTGTGTTACTGGTGTGATAGATGTTTTAAGAGATGAAACAAAATCAATCATATTACAAACATATAAATATGTTTTTGATAATTTTTGTATTGAAAATATAGTTTTTTTTTTTTTTAACTAAAACAACTTTCAAAACCATATTTAACTTTGTATACAATGTATATATATATTATATGTGTGTGTAGAAAATCCTTCACTCAATCATTGACCTAATTTATTGGCACATGGTGACTCCTCAAGCAATTTCTACACTTCATCTCATTGTTCCTCTTGTCAATCCAACAAAATCTTCAAGTTTCCATTTCATGCTTCTTCATTTGTAACATCAAAATCCTATTTACAATTTTTTTATTTTGATTTATGGTGACTCTCATTACTTTTCAATAAATGGTGTTGTTAGGGTATGATACTATTTCCTAGCCCAAGGTGTCCCATTAGAGCAAACACATGTCCTTGCCACTTCCATTATTTAATGCATTTTTTTCATCATCGTGTTATACTTTATTTAAATTTCTTTTGTTTAATATTTTTAGATTTAATTGTATTTCTATTGTCTTGGTATGTTAATGGTGTAGTTATAATATTTCATATTTTAATTACATCAATTAGATCTCTACGATACCACACATGTGTTTTAATGATTGAGGTTTCAATTACATGTTTATAAATATAATAATTATATACTTTTAATTTCTTTTTAGTTAAAATATAGGGATATAAAATTGATTGACATCTAAAAAATAAAAATAGCATAATTGTTTTACCTATAATAAGATCAAATTGATTTCGATAATCATTTGTGGGAGTACGTAGTACTGATCCGATCTTCCTCTTAGACTAGGTTTTAGGTTTAAGTTGTGTAGTTAAAAAATATAATCGTAATGAGAAATTCGTTAAAAATACTTAATTATATTTTTTGATAATTATTAGTCATAGACAAAATCAATAATACCAGATAACGTGGTTATTTAAAAGAATATCTCATCGAAGCTTTTCTACCTAGAAATTTAATGTCTTAATCTTCAATATTTGATATTTAATGTGAGATTACATGATGATGAGTGGTTTATTCATAATATCTTAAAACAATTATTTCTGATTTTCTCTAGAAATAATAGGTCTTGTAAGTAAGTCAAAGTAACATGTAATTTTAAAAAATTAGTTTTATAAAATGAAATCTCACTTAAAAATGAATATCTTTTAATTAGTTATAGTTTGTGTATTTCAGCATATGAGATTTATCTAGGAGGTTTTTCTATACCTTGTATGAGGGTTAGAATTTTTTTATTTTCTAGATATCATTATCATGCATTTCTTAATTAGTGAATATATATATATATATATATATATATATTGAAAAAGTCTGATAAAATAATAAATAAATAGAAAGATCTAGAAATGACCATAAAACTAGTCTAGCGGGTTTTGTTCTATCTTACATTTGACATGCAAACAGAGAATTAGAATAGACTAACTCAATAAGAATTGTTGGTTAGTTTTGTTGATTTTTCATGTCTAATGATTAATCAATAAATCTTTAAGACCAGTTCGCATAAGTAAAATTTTAGAAAAATACCTATATGCAAATATTATAAAATATTGCAATAATAATTTTATTTTAATATTTCACTCTTTTGTTGTATCTCAATTTATAATTGACAATAAAATTTAAATAAATTAAATAAACATAATATTAATATCTACATCAAATAAATATCTTACATCAAATAAATATCTTAAAGTTAAATTTTTCATAATAAAAAAAAATTATCTAAACTATTAAAAAATTATAATAATTAATTAATTATTATCTCGTCTTAATTTCAAAAATATTATTATTATTGTTCAATTTCAATAATATTAAAATATAATAATTTTTTTATTGTGCGTGGTAAGTCTAAGCGAAGCACTAGATTAAAATACTCACTTAACAAGGTGATGGACTAACTCACATGACAAAACCCACACTATCATCCTTAAAGAATCATTAATAGATTGATAAAATGCCTACCAGATACAGTTTCTAATCTTAAACATAAAAGACAAGAGTATCATTATGGTTGAAAAAAGACTTACTTTTCCAAATATCATTACATATAGTCTAATTTTCATAATTACATCTTAAATATTAAAATCACATGATTGAGATACGGTAAGATAAGATTACGATTGTTTTATTATTATTTTAAAACAGATTATGAATGTTAATGAAAATATTTTTTTAGTGCATTTAATTGTGTAAGGCAAAATAAAAGACTTTGTTAAGCTGGTGTTTTCCAACTCAGGTGTGACCTACTCTTTAGTTGTAATCAACAATGGCTCCAATCCATTGAGTTTATCTTGTCAATGTTTAATTTACTATTTTCTATTTTTCGCGTTTTAAACATTATATTTTTCTTAGATTTCATGAGTAAGCACCATTGCCTAACCTAACATAATCTCTAATTAACTGGTGTAGGTTTTTTTGGTTCAGATATTTTTGATTTAAAATTGATTTTTGGTTTATAATTTTTATCATCGAACATCTTTTCATATTTTCATATGTTTGTGTTTTTTTTTAAATATTCATTTCGAGAAGGTTAAGATAAATATAAGAAAATAAGTGCATTCAAATTATAAAACTTAAAATTAATTTTAAATTTAAAAGATAAAAGACAAACTCGTCCTAAAACTAATATAGTACACTTATTTAAATTATGTAAAAGAACATATTTAAATCATAAATAAATATAAAATATAAAATTAGAGACTCTTAATGTCTTTGCAAATTCACCTTCTATTATCTTTAATACTCAAAAATCTCATAAATAGACCAAATTAAATAAAAAATTATAATCTAAATTAAACTAGGTATTTTGTTTTTTACTTGACCCGTTTAGCTTGTAACATAAATAAATTTAGATTTAATTCAATGAATAAACTTATGAGTCAGCCCATTTTTTAAAATAACAGTTATATTTAAAATAAAAATAATATTACTTTTTTTAAAAACACATACATGGGTTATAATTTATCAGATTTCTATATTTAAAATTAAAAAAATATTAATATAACTTGAATTTTAAACATACATATTTTATTTTTTACTTTTTATATAAATTTATGTTTTTTCACTTTTTTATTTTATTTTGTAAAGTAGACTAAACTAAGATTATACTAAAAAAAACTGCAACCCATTTTTTTCCAATATAACTGGACCCGCTCAATACAACTTTCCAGTAGCCAAATTGATACCTTTTTATAATATAAAAGTTTTTTTTATAGTACATAAACATATATTATGTGATTGCATGATTCCATAAAAATATTACAATAATAATTACTCAAATTACGTATGTTATTATTATATATTCCATGAATCAGTTGTAGACAGAGACATAAAATAGGGCTCAACTTAGATTTTTTTTATTATATTATTAACCATCTCTTTAAACAATGAATGATTTCTTCACCACATTAAAAAAATGTTGAACTTAAGTTTAATAAGTATCCACGAGTTGTAGAACATAACGTGAAATCAGAAAAAAGTAGATATTACATGACACATGTCTCAAAATGAAATTTAGTAGTTTTGTTTAAGAACATGAAGATCTGTGATACACTATTTTAAACACATTTTTTATGTTGTTCTGTCCCCTTCAATTTCGTCATTCACATTCCAACATTATGATAAGTGGTTGGGAAATTAATTTTTTTCAATAATGTATGTGATATATTTGAATATTAACTCCATAGTGACATGGTTAAGTGAAGGACTTAAATTGTGGGTTTATAAATTATTCTTTCAATCATATAGTTCTAATTTAAAAACAAGATGAAAATTAAAAATGAATAATACTGATTTGTTAAGTGATTTGAGTTTTTTATTTTTATTTTGGATTTCATCAAATTCTATAAAGTTAGCTTAATGGAAGTGTGTTTTATCCTATGAATTTAATGTTATTATATGATATAGTAAGTATTGCATGTCAAATATGTTATTACAAGTAAATATAATGATGTTTTCACAACGATCATGTTTGATTTTTTTTAAGTCTTCTTTATTTAGTTATAAAATAAATTCATATTGTTGTTTTAACTTTTTAATATTTCGATAATCAATGCTTATGTGTTATAAGTATTATCACTAGTTTATAAGAATTAAAAAATATTAATTTTATGATATTTTTTAAGATGTGAGTTTGAATAATTTGAATTATGTAGTCTAGGTTTATTTTCTTTCCGCTTTTTCCTAGTTTTTTTTAAATTCATTATTTCTTTAAATAAATTCTAATACTGAGATTAGCAGAATAATGAAAAAAAATTTTAATTCATCAAAATTTATTTTAGAATAAATTTATTTTTATTCTAAAGCATCTTTATTTTATCCTTTTACCATTCTTTTTATTAATATTTTAAAATTTTATAGGAATCTTTCGAAAGCCACCTTTTAATATATTGATATTATTATATGTTTAAATTAGATATTTAGTTTATCTTTGTTTTCGTATTTTTTTTGAATTTTTTATGACCATATTCTAAGGAGTTTTTAAAATAGGTTATATTTTTTTTTTTATCTCTTTTCGAGTTTTTCTGTTTATATAGATAGATATAGATATAGATATTTCTTACTTGTAACAACTTTTTAGTTTTAATAAAATGTTTTCTTCCCTAATTTTTAGTACACTTAACACGGTACTTATTCTTATTGCCTTTTGGTATTTTTGGTATTATATTTTAGTCCTCCCTCTACTATTCCAAGGTCTTTTAGGCTTATCTATGCAAGTTGGTTATTGTTCAATAGTTTATACAAAATGATTTTCAACAAAATAACTGTTAAAGTTTGAAAATACACATAATTAAAGATAATGAGTTGATTCAGCTAGCATCTTAGTGTGGGTTGAGATTAATTGAGTATGTTTCCTTAATAATTCAGAGAACCAGAGGAAAATATGATTGATTTTTATAATGTTTGTTAACTTTTAGACTAAGAATGTTTTGAAAATAATGTACAAATTAAAATAGAAATGAAAGAAGAAAGGAATCACCTTTTCCTGGGGATGAAACTTGAATATCTTAAAATCATAAAGATTTTGACCTAGCACATATGGCTTTTAAAGTGGGATAGGTGACTTCTAAAATTAGTTAAATTGAAATAATCAAATCTTATCATCTGTCTGTGTGTGTGAATCATATATATAATATTTATATTAACATAATTTATTTTTTCTCATTTATTTATATCAAAATCAATATAATATATATTTCAAAATATACTAAAATATAAATAATTTGATCACTTTATTATTGTTGTTAAATTTTAACAAAATTTGATATAAATAATCATATGATGATTTGAAATTATATTTTAGAGGTTGGATCAATAAATTCTTTTTATAAAATTATTTATTATTTAATATTTATTAAAATTTAATAATTTGGTTAAACACAATATATATATATATATATATATTTGTTTCAGTTGTATTTTAAATTAAAAAAAAATTATCTTTAATCTCTAATATCTTAAAATATCTTTCTCAAAAAAATTGATCTTATAATGACATAATAGAAAAAAAATATTTTAAGAGACTAAAGTGAATTTTTCAAACTTAACGGACCAAATAAAAAATAAATAAAACACTAAACTCTTATTTGATATGAAATGAAAATCCTTATTGTAACAAACCAAATATGTAGTTTTAAGTCTATTATATAGAATTTTTTTAGTTGGATATTTAATATATTAAATAGTTTACATATAAACAACTAAAGAAAAATTCAAAACATAAAAAGATGAATACGTTTATTTATTACTCTAAATACTTTTTTTCTAAAATCTTTTAACATGTGTTCCTGTAGATTTATTTTCTTATGTCTTAATATACAATTATAAAATAATTGTAAATATAAAATATGAGAGTAAATTAATTATTTAATTTCACATAATAAAATAAATGTCAATACATGTATAATTACATATTTAGTTTATCAAAAGTTATACATATCATTAAAAATAGATATATAATAGTTGGGTACTTTTTTGATGGGTAATATAATATCAAATCTACGCTAAAAGACTATCACCTATCAAAATTATTTGGTGTGTCTGACAATCTATCATCTTCATTATAAATTTCATCTAATAATATCTTATGACAAAGTCGTTTCTTACACATCTCCTTAAATATAAGTAACCTTTTATCTTCAACTCAATGTAAAACATCGACAAATTTTTCAAATTGGTGTAATTTTTTTTTGAAATTCTTGAAATGGTGCATTTTTTTATTTATTTTCAGATACGGGTAAATCTGGCATAGGTGACACCATATCATTGTAAAGAAATCCTGGCCTTATTATATAAAATTAAATGAAACCATAAAAAGAGTACACCAATCTTAGTTTTTTTACTAGATGAAATTGTGCATCTAATATTTCAATTAATGAGTTAATTAATATAGTGAGAATACTGTAGGAGATTTTAGTAGGGTTAATATTCTCCACTCATTCCTCTTCTGTTTTGTTTAACACGTGTGATCTATTGCTAATGTGTAACTAAAATAAATGCAAAAAGTTTAATTTAATTTGTTTAGAAGAGTGATTAATGAGAAGAAAAGTTACATGCTATGAATTTAGTTATTAATATATGAAACAGATTTAGTTAGTAATAAATATAATTTAAAAACTAACAATAAATTTATTTAAAAAATTATATAATATTTTCAAATTTTTCATTCTAAATTTATTGCTAAATCTTAATTTTATTTTAAATTATTTTTAAATTAGTAACTAAATTCAAATATTAAACTTAAACTTAATTTTGCTAAATATATTTTATTACTAAATGTTAATTTAATTTAATTTTTCTTTTCAAAATCAAACTTACTACTTTTAATTTAGTTCAATATATAAATCTCATACTAATATTTTTTTATTTTAATGTAAACAATAATTTCCTCAACCATTATTGTTTAATTTCAAATTAACTTCACATTTGTTCAATTTAATTTCAATAATTTTTATCAATAAATAAAACCACTTTTGTAACTGTGCATTTATTTTAGTTGCACATTAGTAATACATCATAGGTGTCAAATAAAATAGAAGAGGAATGGGTAGAGAATATTAACCTATAGTATTCTCACTATATTAATTAACTCATTAATTAGATGCACAATTTCATCTAGTAAATTAAGATCGTGTCCTCTTTTTACTATTTTATTTAATCTTATATTAAATCGTGGAATAAGGCCACGATTTATTTACAATGATATGATGTCTCCTATGCACGATTTACCCATATCCGAAAATAAATAAAAAAATGAACAATTTCAGGAATTTCAAAAAAAAATTACACCAATTTGAGAAATTTGCCTAAAACATCTTTACTAACTTTCACCATGTGATACCTGTGTCAGTGTCAATCTAACTAGAAAATAACAAATTCTTCAAATTTTCTACCTCAATACTTACTCAATACACAAAAAAATATAACAGTACCTGGTACATACATTTCGTTACACTAATACCATTTTGATTATTACTTACAATATCATTTATAGAATAATATATTTATCAATCACACTTTTGTGATTTCACAACCTCATTTAGAATAAAATTATTTCATACTTATGAGTAACAAAACAATAAACATCCAACTTGAAACAACTAAACATAGAAAATTTAAATTTAAATTACTAAATATTACACAAATAAGGAAATGTCCCTATAAAAATATTTCATACTTATGAGTAACAAAACAATAAACATCCAACTTGAAACAACTAAACATAGAAAATTTAAATTTAAATTACGAAATATTACACAAATAAGGAAATGTCCCTTGACTTGTGTATATAACTTGGGTGATATTTTAAAGGAGAGAATTAATATACCTCTTTCTCTGCTTAAGTGATAAACCAACATTTAAGTTTCTAACCTTCTAGTGGAAAGAGAATAAACATTGACTCTCTCCACTTAGTGTAACAAGCCATAATACATCACCTAAGAGATGAGAGATCCTGAGAAAAGTAAATAGATGCTATGAGTCTCTCACTTAATCTTTTTAAGTCATAATTTTAGCGATGAGCTTTATCACTAGAACAAGGAGATGGATGTTTAATCAATGTTCTGTACTTGCAAAAATTCTATAACTTAAGCATCACTTGAATTATAGCTTATGCTCAAGCAATATATATAAGATGAGAAGAATATGCAGACAGTGAAATCAATATTTCCAACCTAATTTAACTACACGTACCCATTCCAACATGTTTTAAACTTTAATTTCCACTCCTTTTGCAATCACCATCCACTGTGATCTACTAATAAAAACATGGTTATACAACAACCAAGGCTACACCTATAACCCAATAATTCATGGAGTAAATTTAAATTTCAATCTTAATATTCAATCAATCAAGTATAAATAAACATTTAAACAACAAACTAATTGGTTTAACACAAAACCATAGTCTTAGTTCAATTAACCTTACCTGGAAATTATTTGCTTCCTAAGCAATAATAGTTACAGACTGGGAGGAAGAGCCATAAATGCCATAAATTTTCCAAAGTTCCTAGAATAAAACACCTACTCAAACAAACATTGTTAAAGAGTTAGTCCAAATAAATGAATAACAATATTGATAAATTGAATTCATGAAACCTATGATACTCACAGACAAAACCAGAAAAAAATGTTTAAAGTAAAGGAGAAACTTACTCCAAATCAATCTTTAATTGGATAAAGTTAGTTGAGAATAGTTGCTTCGAAAAAGGATAATAAATAACTTCAAAAAGCTAAAAAGGAGAATCCCAAAATATAAAGAGAGTTTAGTGAGATGATATATTCTTATAAATGAATAACTAAATAGCTAACTTTTAATTTATTTTAACACATAACTTAGAATTTAAACATTTTTCTTCTTAAAACCATCATTTTTAACTATTAAAGTTGATTCTTACACTAATTATATAAAATAAAAGTAATAAATATATTATGTAATGCCCCCAAAATATATACATTTGTCTCTCCATTATATATATAAAGCTATTATACAATACATTATCTCTATACAATATTTTTAAAATTCTAAGTTCCTAAACCTTAGATTCTAAATCCTAAAATACATATAAATTCTCAAAACTATATGGGAGAAATAACTCCTAGCTTTGCCTATATGTGTTATCCTTGCCTACAACATGATTTGATATAGTAACATTTACCATTATAGTAGTATCATAACACACAATATAAGGGTGAGCTAATTTTTAAACAATTATATCTCTTATAATATAATACAATTCATATATATATATATATATATATATATATATATATATATATATATATATATAT
>Ga0209700_108003_pt1 | contig 14133 bp, 3 predicted proteins | sample SiratroredBW_FD_187528 | JGI IMG/M metagenome (GOLD analysis project Ga0209700, IMG submission 187528) | Root nodule microbial communities of legume samples collected from California, USA - Siratro red BW (SPAdes) (version 2) | ecosystem: Host-associated > Plants > Roots > Nodule | place: USA... | reverse complement strand
TATCTTGTTTGGATTTATTTTAGAATGATGAAAATTATAGAGACAGTGGGTTTTCTTTTTTACCATAATAGTATAAATTTTATAATAATATAAAATTGCATGTTATTTTCGCTTTGGGTACTTTTTAAAAAAATTACCGTTTGTATAAGTTGCCTACGAAGACACAAGTTGAAATTAAATAACTACTTTTCAAAATTTGTTTTTCTCATTCAAAGTTCCAGTATTTGTTTCCATTACCTTTACTTTAAGTGACTATAAAATACCATACTTGCTGGGGTAGATTAATTATTTATGGTACATTTTTCTAAACTTATTTTTTTTTAATTGCATCCAATAGCTTCTGGACCATAATTAATAAGTATCGTTTAGAAAATAATTATTCTAAAATTTTAATATTTTTTTTAAAAAAGTGTATTACTAATAAATGAGTGTATATATATATATATATATATATATATATATATATATATATATATATATATATATATGTGTGTGTGTGTGTATAATTTCATTAAAAAAATCTTTGTCAATCGCAACCTAACAGTTATGTAGTAAGAACAAGTGTTCAATTCCAATTAAAATGGGCACAACTACACGTCACTGTAGTGATCTAAATTTTAATTTCCTTTTTTATGAACGACAACAACAAAGTGAAAGGAAAAATTTAGTGGTGGAATCTTCAGAGTAATTTGAAGTGGGTGATAATGGATGGAATATCATAGGAACGTACAACAAGCTTAAGTTCACTGAAGAGTCTGATGCTGATTGGAAATTTGTTAAACAGTGAAAAAAATACAATAAAACGCAGGCACAGGGTCTGGACCATCTAATCACAAGGTGACTCATTATCCAATGGTATCTCTATTCACTATTCACTATTCAAATGTTTTGGAACGTAATCTTTTACACACGGAATCATTTATTGTTTCAAATTTGTTATGATTAATATTTCTTCCGTGTATGAATTACTGTTTTTAAACAATAAAATACATGCCTTGTTTTGATTTATTTATACTGATTTGGAAAGTTGAAAATTAGGTCATGGATTTTTTTTTTTACCATAATGATAAGTTTCATAATAATATAAACTTGAACAATCTGGATAGTAGTAAAAGTGAAATAAGTACATCATTATTATATTATTAAATTGAAAATAAATATTTATAAAAAAAGCTATTATTAAATTAAAAATAAATATTTATAAAAAAAAGTTACTAGTCAAGTTTTATTTTAATTTAAGTCACTATCTCTCTAAACATTTGTTTCTTTTTTTTCTTTGACTTCTCTATAAGCTTCCCCATCAGCTTTTATCAGTTTTTTGAGCGGAGCCCACTGCTGGACTCGCGGCGGAGAACAAAGCAAGTCTATCCGATCAGAATCTTCATTAGAGTAAGTTCGTTTATTAACCCCTTTCCTTAGAGCCAGTTTTAGGTTTTTGTTTTTTCTCTGCTTACTGAGCTTGCATGTGGCCTCAGCCATCACACAGTGCCTCTATGAGCTCAATTTTCTAGTGTGTTAGTTTGATAATTGATCAGAGATCCTTTGGTGCATATTCGAGTTTCTGAGGATCTTACATTTTTGGGACTGTTAGAGAGAACTTCCACCACGATTCAGGTAAGAGAAGCTAACCTACATTTTTGTTTGACTTGGGTGTGATTGTAGGTTATGGTTTGATAGGTTTAAGGTTTGTGAAATGCATATCTGAAAGTCTCTGCAAGTCTGAAATTGGGATTGAATTTTTCTTATTGATTTTTGTTCTTGCATGTATGATGTGGTTTTGTAAAAATTGATAGTATGTTGATCTGTTTTATAGATATTTTATGCTAGGGTAAATCATTCATCGTGGGATTGATTTTCGTCGCCTAATTTAGTCATCTGAAGCATGCATGGTAGCTTTAAGGTAGTGAATATGGCTGGTTTTTCTGCATAACTCGCCCAGGCTAGCCACTCTCGTCCAGGTGAGCTTAATTGGAAATTTGAGAGGTGCTCTCAGGTCCAATTTCGTTCAGGCGAGAAGTGTTTCGCCCAGGGGAGAAGGTAGTTTCGCCCAAGCAAGCGTATAGTCGCTCAAACGAGAAGACACCTTGAACTGAGGTGCTCTCTGGACTGTTTTCGCTCAAGCAAGAAAATTTTCGCTCAAGCGAGAATTTTTGCTCTAGCTAGAAATTTTCGCTCAAGCTAAGCTAAAAAAAAAAAAAAAATTGGTTTTCTGTTTAATTTTTGATTCTTTTGTAGTGTAATGTATGGATTTAATAAAATGGAATGATTGATAGTTTGAATTGAATATTATTGATAATTTAGTAATTTCTTGAATTTGAGATTGAGAAGTGAATGAATGCATGAGTAGAGATCTATATTATGATGTGATATGGTTAAATTGTTGATGGAGTTGGTCAAGATCTAGACATAGTGTTTTCAGGAAAGAAAACACCTATGCCTAAGTCAATTAGGAAGTGCATTGTCTAAGGATCTGATCAATAACAATTGATATCCTAACTCTAGTAGTAATAGGAATCAAATAAATGATCACTACTAGGTGATGAGAGTCGAAGGAGGTCTGAACTGGGTGACTGCAGCTTGAAACATAGCTGGTCAGAAAAGTCTCAGGGGATTAACCCTATCATACATGATTGATGATTCATTTGTTGGAGGTTGTGTGAGTTAACAGCTTGGAGATGTATGACAGGTGCATATCTCAGGAGTCTATTCAATGTACGAGTGTTCCGGAAGTAGAGTCAAGTCTGTAGTGTGTCAGTATCTTATAATTGTGAGGATACATGAAACTGAATGAAATGCTTGAGTTGTGTTAAACTTTGCACTTAAATTAAATGATTCTGAATTATTAAAAATTTGGTTAGCTTACCCTTTGTATTGTTGTGTTTGTGTTTTAATTACTATATGCGATGATCGTGTTTTGACACGGGACCAAATAGGCATATGGATCTTTGGGAGACCACTTAGGCTGAGAAATGCTGATAGGAATAGTGTTTTATGTTAAAAAATTTGTATATAATTTTGTAAACATTTTCTAAAATTACATGATTGTATTATCATAGAATTAATATTTTTTAGGGTGTTACACGATTAGTCAGAAGACACAAGTTGAGATGGAAGAAATTGTATTCAATAATAGAAGTTTAATTTTTCTAAAATTTTGTTTTCCTTCTTCATATTATTAAGTATTTGTTATTAATTTTATTTTCTTTATTTTTTTATCTTTTTAATTGTATTTTTTATATTTTAAATTGTATAATTTAAAATATAAATTTTTATATTCTGAAATAAAAAAAATTATATTCTTGTATTATGAATTATATAATTTGAAATATAAAAAAATTATATTTTGATTCTGAATTATATAATTTAGAATACAAAAATTATATTTTAAATTGGATAATCTAAAATATTTTTTTCTTTTGTATTTTATAGTGTGTTATTTAAAATACAAAAATAAATTATGCAATATAAAATACAAATTTTAAAAAGATATTTTTATTTTAAATTATAGAAATACAGAAATAAAAGCATTGGGGTAAAAGCAGAAGCCATCCATCTTCTTTTCCTTTTAAATTAATGTTGTGTTTATATTAAGTAAATTATTATTTTTTTTAAAGTACGAAAGACCTTGTTTATATCAAGTAAATTGCTCTTTCAAGAGAATGAAATGAAAGCCAGAAATTGTTTGGATTTATCTATTGGAAGGATGGGTTTCTTGCCCCTACCAGTACCAAAATATTACATATTTTGGTTTCGAATTTGTAATTTGAATTATATATTGTAAATTATTTTAAATAAATTCTATAATTTGAATTATTTATTTTACTTTGAATTATTTATTTTACTTTGAATTTGTAAATTAGTTACTAGTGAAAAAATTGATTTTTTTCAGCAAATTTCAGAATAAAAATAAATAAATTTATAATATACACAAACTAACATTGGATAAAAATAATTTTAAATGATAATTTATCGTCTCCTTAAATATAACCAATTATGTCATGAAACATAATTGATTGTGTCTAACCATAATTATCACCACGTGATTTTTATACACTGGATTAATATTCATCCTTGTTTGGACATGACATGCACATAGTCTTGTAGGTGTCTAAAAATCTACAACCTTTTGGATCAGTATGTTATGATGCTATTAAAAGTAAACATTTAATAATTTACATGGATAATATTTTATTTATTCTACTTTAATTATATTATTATTATTATTCTTTATAAAATTCAGATTAAGCATATAGTCTTCATATAAAATTTATTAAATAAAAAAAATAAGATTATTTGATATTAAACTAAACTTATAAAAAAAAATAAACTACAAAATCAACTCATAAGAATAATATAAGAAAATTAAAGGAAACTAAAAGAAGAATTTATCTCTTGTGTATCCAATCCTCGTAACAGGAGATCGAATATAGATCCTGTAAATATAAATAAAACTTATAAATTTTGTTTTCACTATCTTTTTTTCTATTTTCTTTTCCTTCCCAACCTCATCTTATCCGAACAAAATATAAAAGATAAATATTCAAAATTAAAAGCTTTAAATCTAGTATGACTTGAAAATCTTACCTGAAAAAAATTGAATAAGAAAAATACTGTGTAAATGTTATAATTTTGAAGTAAAAGATGTATTCTCCTGTAATAAATTGCAACCATAATGTATAGGTGTGACCTTGGAAGAGAGAGAGAGAGGGAGGTAAGTACATAACATGTTACTGCAAAACTTTGAACATGGCAGTTTGTTGTCTTCTTCAACCATTGCTTTCACTATTATTTATATGTCCAAATCGTATCGGTATTTTAGTATCCTCCTAAGTGCACATCACTTTCCAGTCTCATACCGAAATTAAAGCCAACAAAAGTGGATTCAGTAGCTCAAATTCCTTTTCCAAGATTAATTTCTTAACCACAATATGCCCCATTAACTTTAGTATCATGAAAATTAAGTTTCATAAATCTTCACTCTATCACTCACTCTCCCTTTCCACTACAGCAAATCCTATCCTCATCCAAATCCAAATGGACAAGATAATTATATATTGTATTAGTTTTATTCAAATAAATTGTGAGTTCACTAATTTTCCTTTGAGGGAACCTCTTGATAGCTCTTCCAACAACACTAATTTTGTGTTTATAAGTAATAATCCAAAAAACTAAACTCAATAAAATATGCATAGTTTGGCTTCCATTGCCCTTTTGTTCTTTAACAGCAAAAGGAGAAAAAAGAAGAAAACTACCAAAAGCTTTCAATAGATATGGATTTCTTCAAAAAGCATGTTCCCATAATAAACAAGATAAGGGTAAATATCCACTAGAGATCCATTTTGAGATAACTCGAAAACAGTTTCTGCGAACAAACCAGACGAATTAAGACAATAGAGATGAGATTAAACTTGCAGTTGTATGCAAATTAACAACAAACATGATGATGTATATATATATATATATAATAGTAGTAATGATAAAGGTTTTATGTTATCTGTGAAAACCAGAAGCAGCAAAATTTTACAACTGCAGTGTTTCTCTTGGTTTGATGGTTGCTCTTAGAGATTCCTTCATGACCACAGTGAACTCCCATTTGCCAGTGAAATCCAACTTCTTCTCTGGAGGGTAAGCCCCCCATTCAAACTCCTGCACCATCCTAGCCATCATGAGGTGAATATGAACTGTGGCCATTCCCAAGCCAGGGCATATCCTTCTCCCAGCCCCAAATGGTATCATCTTCACACCTGTGACCCCAGTTATGTCTACATCCTCTCCCCCAGAGATGAACCTGTCAGGGTCAAATTTCTCAGGGTTGGACCAATACTTGGGGTCCTCACCAATGGCTGGAGTGTACACCTCAATATTTGCATCAGTGGGTATGTCATACCCTCCCAAAGTGGTAGGCTCAAGCACAGCGTGTGTGAGCACAAAGTGTGCTGGAGGGTGCTTCCTTAGGAGTTCCTTCACCACAGCATGCAGGTAAGGCATTTTATCAACATCCTTTTCATCCACCTTCTTGTCCCCCACCTTATTCTTAATTTCTTCATACAGCTTTTCCTGAACGTGAGGGTTCGCTATCAGCTGTGCTATCCCCCACTCAACCGCAGTGGCTGTTGTGTCTGTGCCTCCATTCAGAAACTCTGAGCACAGTGACACTAATTCAGCATCAGAGGGTGCTGAGTCCTTCCCATCAACTTTCAGATCAAAGAGTGTGTCCAGGTAGGAAAACGTTGTGGCAGTGTGATCTGACCCTGGGTTTTGGATTGCTCTCCTTCTCTGCTCAATGATAGGGGCTAGAAACTCAATCTGTTGTCTACGCACCTCCATTACTCTCTTTCTTTGCTTTGAGAAAAAGGGACTTAGGATTGGAAGATAGTCATCAATTCTGGGATCCAAGGTGATCAGAACATTCTTCATAACCTGGTCTATTCTCTCCACGGTTTCCTCATCCATCTCTAGACCAAAACACATGGCCACAAGTATGCAAAACACAGCAAACCTGGCATCTTTGAGCACCCAAACCGCCCCGCCGTTGCTCTCCGCTTCAGTCTTGAGCCTGTTGATGAGCCTGTCCATTGCATGGTTCCTCACAGTGCGAAACTCCTTGAGCCTGCCGGAGCTCAGCATGTTCTGCACCATGTTCCTCCTGAGCGACTTCCAAACGGGGCCATACACCGCGGCATTCACAGTGAACTTGTTCTCACTAAAGATGGTTCTGGTGGGGTTCTCAGGAGGCCTGGTGGCATATGTTGCCCCCTTTTGGATCATGGCCTCGTGGACCAGCTTTGCGTCGGTGAGGATGATCATGGTCCTCGTCCCCATCTTGAGGGTGAAGATTGAGCCATATTTGAGCCTCACATCGTTGACATACTCAAAGAAAGGTTTCCCAGAACGAGCCACTTGGAAAAGGTTCCCCACAATAGGCCATCCGGGGGGTCCTGGAGGAAGGTTGAACCTTTTGGATGTGGCTTTGCGAATGAGGAAGAAAACTAGGCCTGATACGAAGAGGGCCAAGGCAGTGAAGGTAAGGCGATCATAGGAAGAAAGAGTAACCATTTTTGGGGGAGAGAGAGGAAGAAGAAAGGGTTGTTGGAGGAGATGATCAATAAGTGAAGAAGGGAAGAATGCATGGAGGGTATAAAAGTGGAAGGCAGCGTGAAATTGTAGGTGAGGTTAATTAAAGCACTTTGAAGAGAAGAGAAGAAGGTGGTTGAGGTGGTGTAAGTACGTTTTGGTTTTGCTACACTTGTGTTGAGACGGGTTCCGATGGTGACCGCTACTTAATGGACCCAACAACTTTGTTTGAACATGACATGATACGAAGAACTGATGCAAAATTTATGACTAACCACAACAAAACAAATGCTGCGGCTCACAGTTAAGGTGGCTAAAAACATTAAATGCAGCACTTACCATTACAGTAATTGAAAAACCATCACTTCACAACCATTACGTGGCATTGTTTCACTACTACGTGGCAAAAGGCTAAAAGGGTTCTACGAAAGAGTTCGAGATGAATGCTTATGTAGAGAACGATGAGACCCATAGTAATTGCCACGCACTGAACATGAAAGTTGAAAACAAGGTCAACGACATTTGAGGGTCTTCAACCCTACCAAGGTTTCTTCTCTAATGTTATATTTCTTCCTTTAAACAATTAAGTCATTTTTCTTCTCTAATCAATAGCATGATTCATTTAGAAAAAAGAGATAAAAGAAAGATGAAAATAGAAAATAAATAAATAATAAAATTAAGTGATTCATAATTTATTTGAATACAAATATATAAAATGTATAGAAAAAGTATTTTAAATATCATTTAACTTTATATAAAATAAATTATTTCAATTGTATTATAGTCATTATTATCCTCACTTTATATATACCAAAAAGAGTAAATTAGTTTATTTTTTTCCTTCGTTATCTTCGAGGTTCTTTCATCCTTTCTACCAAACTACTAATTTTAATTCTCCTTTGCATCTTCATCTTTAATTTTGGCAAGCACAAACTAAGTCATTCTTTCTCTCATAAATGGTACATGTATGTTGGAAGATGTGGATTTACAATTATTGTTGCTTTTTCGTTTTTACATTATGAAATGGTTGTTAAAAGAATTTACACGGAGTTCGTTGTAAAACTTTACTCCATATGCATAATAGTAAATCAACAATAGTCATGAAAACAAATTTACTTTATCCTATATATACACACCATTAAATTTATGTTTATTAAATAAACTATAATATATTATTTAAATATATTGTAGTATCCATGTGTCATAGATAGTTATTGGTTATATTAATTCAAGTTCTTATTGTATAAGATTATTTTACCTAACACTAGATCAGTAAATCAATTTCATTTAACATTTCTTACGTCTGTCATATATTCTAACTTTAAATGTTCTTATTTTAGTTCTATTATATATACAACATAATAAGTGGTAGATAAAGTATAAGGTCCCATGACATCAAGATATTTAAATTGCATTATTTATTCATTTTTATATTATCATTAATTGTAAAAATAATTTGGATAAAATATTTTTATTAATATTTATAACACTTTAATGTAAATAACCAAGTACATAAATTGTCATAGTATTAGTTTTTTTATAGAACTTTTATTATTTTTTTAAACTTTATTTACAGTTTTAGTCATTCTAAAACTTCAATGACAATTATTTTAGAATTTATTACACATTTAAATATGTTTTATATACACATTTATAACTGTGCATTCATTAATTTTTATTTCTAATGTAAAAGTTCACCAAGTAATTGTGCATGTGAATATATATGTCTGGTATTCTTTACAAGTTTGGAGATTAAACACACACACACACACACAAAAAAAAAAAAAAAACACTTAAAAAAAATACACATACAATGAGATTCTAGTTATAATTGCCATTTGTTTCCTATTTTTTTAATTGTCATTCTAGTTACGATTCTGACTATAAATATTATTAATTTTGCGACCCAAATTTTTTTGGAAACAATCTATTGACAAATTTATACCAACCTCTTATTATTGTTTAAAATTATGACAATAGTTTATTCTCAAATAAAAGATTCAACTGTCATTAAATAAAATATCTTACCGTAACATCTTTATTAAAGACTACAAATGTTTTAAAATATTTTTTTAAGTGTTGTTAAAATTTTGTATAGAATGGTAAATTTTTACCTTATTTATGTCTTTTTCTCTCCTTAATTACATCTCCCAATCCAAATAAATAAAATCTAAAAGTTCCCAACAATCTCCACACCATAGTGAATATTTAAATATTTTAGTAGATTATTTGTAACACACTTCTCTAAGAGGAAGAATTATTAACAAAAGCAACTCAAATTCAAATTAGGTGTCTAACAATTACTTTCTCATATAACAAAAACTATAATAATTTACGTTTACTGCATGTATATGTCATAGTAGCACTTTTATTATAATTACTTTTATAAATAGTATCTCCAGAGTTATATTCAGATATAGATTATAACACTTTTCCCATTAAAATTATGCAAAATTTAGGATTTTAGATCTTAAATAAAAATAGTAATAAAAATAAAATTCTATTTTTATCTTAAAAACATCTTTTATATGTATATAAGTAAATAAAAATATGATTTTATCTTAAGAATTTTTGTATTAAAACAAAATTTACATAAAGCTTTAAAAATGATTTGTGACACTAAAAATTAATAAATTAAAATATTATATAATGACTTTTATATTGACAATAATCATATACAGCACTTATACCACTTTGGAAGTCAATAATTCAGATGATAAATTAAGTTTTGAGTTTAATTTTAAGCATGATAACAATCATTAACAGCGCATTGGGGTGGGGGAACCTTGGTCAACGAGAAATTAGTGCTTTTAAGCACAGAGTTGTTAAGAAGCACACTTGTAGGGACTGTTTGCTTTGACAGTGTCTTGAAGAAAAGAGTCCAAATGCAGAATGGGGTTTGAAAGAATAAAAATGCAAATAAATGTTTTAGAAAAGTTGAGATTTACCTAAAAATAATAACTTGCACATTCTAAGGACAGTTTTTCATTAAAAAAAAAATAATGTTTCATTGGGAAGTACTCACTTCCTTCCATTTTTTTGTTCATCGTTTTTTATAAAAAAAAAAGTTTAATAAATATTATTGATTCTAATAAAATAATGTACTATTTTTTCCCTCTATTTTACACTATAAATATACGTATAAATTATTTAAAAGTTAAAAATACGTCAATAAATAATGTGATATTGATTTTGTGAGTAATAATTAAATAAAAACAATTGAGTTCATTTCATATATTTTAAAATAATTAAAATTGTATTAATTGTGAAAAGAATAGAATAGATGAATCTTCATCTATGGAGTAATTGAATATGATGATATTCTTTTCTTATTCGGAGGTGAGTGAATACCAACCAAACATACCACTGTTAAATCTTACAAGTAAAGTACTGAATCTTGTATTATTATGACAATAAAAACTGTAAATTATAGTAAAAATAAAAGTAATATTATCAACTCCCAATAAACAACAATTGCAATAAAATATTTAGAATAATAATAATAATAATAATAATAATAATAATAATAATAATAATAATAATCTTATAAAAAATAATCTTGAAATATTAATTCTTACTACTTGTATTTACTTTTAATAGGAACAACTGCTATTTATATTGTAAAATCCATAACTATTTTTCAACTTCTATTTATATTGTAAAATCCATAACTATTTTTCATTTTTATCTCTTTCATGTAGTATTTTTTTAGGAAATTTTTCTGACTTTTCTCTACTTTCATTTCTTCAAATCTCATTATTTTAGAATATGATCATATGTAGCTGAAAAGTTATAAATATTTTCGATTAATCAGATTTTTAAATAAAATAAGTTCATATTTATTATAAAATTTTTATTATTATTTTTTATTTGTCATTGATATTTGTAGGGAGAAAAATAATACTATCAAAGTTATAAATATTTTTGATTAATCAGATTTTTAAATAAAATAAGTTCATATTTATTATAAAATTTTTATTATTATTTTTTATTTGTCATTGATATTTGTAGGGAGAAAAATAATACTATCAACCTGTTTAGGTTTATATTAAAATATTGTTATGTCTATATACTTTGTTCTAGATATCTAAGTTTTGAATGTTTTTCTAACTTGAGCTAGAACTTCTTTTAAAGCAAAGAATTATAGATAAGAAAATTCATTTTTGTTTATTTTTTATAAAATTTTAAAATAGATTATCTCGATGTGAAGATGACGTGATCATGAGTTTTATGTAAGGTTATGTGTTGTTTAAACATATTTTAAATGTTTGAGTTTGAGACAAATATTAATTTAGATGAGATTTGTATAGTTTAAATGAGTGAAATTTATTGTATATTTGCGGAATTTGTGTTAAAATATTCCATCTAGGACAAATTGATTTAAGTTATGGTTATTTTGAAACAAAATATTCAATGTGAGACGTACAAATGTTATTTTGAATTTTTGATTAATAGGGAATTATTTTTAATTTTCTGAATTCAATATTTTTGTTGAGTACGTTAATAAAATGACTAGATTAGCATATTACAAGAAACATAATAATTACTGATAAAAGATACGATGAATTTCTATCTGTTGATAAAAATGTTATTATCAACAAAGTTTAGAGCTAAAAAATTTAGAAGTTAATTTACTGATGAAAAAATTAACTGTCAAAATCATCTGTTGGTAAATTTGTCACCTATCTACTAACAACTTCAGTCTATTACTAAATTTATCAACAATTTTACATAAATAGTCATAATTTATAATTTTAATTAAGTGTTTGTCACCATTAACAAAGGCGAAGAATTCATTTGAAAAAAGTTATATTATGAAAAACAGAGCATGTAAGACACATTATATTATGAAAAAAAAAGCATGAAAGACACGTATGCTTAACACATGATTATCAATTTGATTCAAAAATGTGTGTGTATGAAGTAATAATTTAAAAAGATGTTAAATGAATATTGTTTACTTAGATTAAAGTTTGTAAATTTAAAGCAATCCAAATTTTACTTTAAAATTGAGTTTCTATACAAATTGTAAGATACAAACATACTTTTCGAAGTAACCATTAAATTTAATTTACTCTCTAAGCTGAATTTGAAGAACTCCATAACTAAAAATCATCCATATCCTTTGCTTTTAGTTCTCCAACTGAAAGATACCTAATTCATTTAAAAGCCAACCATCTTATGGACTAAAATATTAATCATTCAATACATCCACTTTAACTGCTATTGCCTATTCTATAACCTCAATTCAACTAATTTGTCTGTTGATTAGAAGACAACATATATACTTTTGAGAATGCTATATTAAGGAACATTATGATAAGCCAACAAACTTCAGAAGACAAATAAAAGAAACTTGACTTCTGGTTCCATAAATCTATCTACATATTTGTAATTTTAGTAAGTTTTTCCTTAGGAAATAAACTTAATTTATTTCTATAAAATTAATTTATAAAATTAAATTTATACTTATTTATATACTATAAATTAATTTTATATCTAATTTATATGAAATTTCTCAAACACAAACAGTGATAAGAAGATAAAAATTTATACACCATACTAAGTGCGATCTACTTTTCTTTACTCTGTGATGCCAAATTTGTCGGCTGAGATTTAATTGATCTGTATAAAGGGTTTTGCTTTGATATGAATTAATGTCACCAAGTTTGGTCCCAAAAACCAAGACACAACCTTGGAACCAAAACAAATGGTAACGTGTGTCGTGTGTCGCTGGTATTTTATTCTTTTCCCAAATTCCATTTTGCCATTGCAAACTTTGTGCACAAAGAGACACTTCTTTAAATGCTTTCCTATATATAAAAAAAAGTGTTATTTGTGAATAGAAGTACAACGCAAATAATTTTGTAAACCCGAGAGAAAAATTCTTTACATACTTCAATGCTAAATTATTTTTATTCCAAGTCCACGGCTCAATACGAGAAAGATTTTAGTGAAACGAATTTTTAATTGTTCAGCATTCAAACGAATGATAATTGATGCGAAAGAGTATGTACAACAATGACGTGACAGAGTAATGAAATCTGAATAAAATAAAAAAAATACGTGAATTAATTTTAATCTCAGATTTTTAATCTTAATTTTAATTAAAAATATCAATTTGCAATTTTAAATTTTAATTTATATTATAATAAAAAAAATAACAAACTAATCTTCAAATTATTTTATCAAATAAGTATTCAATTTACTATTGTTTTAGAACATTATCTTATTAAATATGGAAAATATTTTATGTAGCAAGACATTATATTACTATTAATATTGAAAAATAAATAAATTTGTCTAACATTTTACTAAATGTAAATATTAATAGTACTATAAGTATGACTGTTCAATAACAAATAATCATAAACAGTTTAATATAATGAAATAGTATATAACTATTTAAAATAATATTAAACAAAGTATTTTACTAAATTATACAAAATTGTAATAAAAATTATCATTTTTAGTTAAAGTATATTATATTACAAAAATATTATGATATTCGCATTCTATATATGCATATATGTAAGTGTGTATATGTATTTTAGTTTTATCTTATTTAAGTATTTTATATTTATAATTTATGATGTTGTACAATAATATAATATTATGTGTATTTTTTATATTCAATATCTTATATTCTATAATAATATACAGTCGAATGTTTATATAATATAATATACTATATAATTTACAGTATAATTGCAATAAGTTAGTAAATAAGTATTTGATAATATATATATATAATTCATATAATGATAAATGTAGTAAAATTTTAAATTAATTTTTTATTATATTTATTGTATTATTTATATTAATATTTTAAATTATATCTGATCACATGCTATATTTATTATTTTAAATACATTATGTGTGACAATTGAAAAATGTATATAGTTATTTTAAATAAAAATTAATAACAACATAATATTAATTTCTTTAATAAATGAAGTTAGATATTATTATAAAATTTTAGCATCTCAAAATAGGTTAATATTTCATCATCATCTATATCACATGAACATATAAAAAAAAAAAAAAAAAAAAAAAAAA
>Ga0209700_108002_pt1 | contig 14134 bp, 6 predicted proteins | sample SiratroredBW_FD_187528 | JGI IMG/M metagenome (GOLD analysis project Ga0209700, IMG submission 187528) | Root nodule microbial communities of legume samples collected from California, USA - Siratro red BW (SPAdes) (version 2) | ecosystem: Host-associated > Plants > Roots > Nodule | place: USA... | reverse complement strand
GACGGCGGCGGCGGCTGACGGCGGCAGACGGCAGATCTGAACGGATCTGTTCAGATCGGAGTGAATTTCTGCAGATCTGACCGGATCGGGCGGTGGCCTGAGCAGCGGAGACGTGGAGAGAAAGAATCTGTTGCAGGAAGAAACAGATCTGCAGCGGGAAAGAACAGATCTGCAGCGGAGAAGAACAGATCTGCAGCGGAGAAGAACAGATCTACAGCGGGAAGAACAGATCTGCAGCGGGGAAGAACAGATCTGAACGGATCTGCTGCGGCGGACGGCGGATCTGAACGGAGCTGCTGCGGCGGACGGCGGATCTGAACGGAGCTGCTGCGGCGGACGGAGGATCTGAACGGAGCTGCTGCGGCGGACGGAGGATCTGAACGGAGCTGCTGCACTGAGCTCTGAACTGAGCTCTGATACCAGTTTGTTAAAACTGGATCTGTGTGTTGGGGGCTTCTGTGTGTGTTGGAGCTTCTTTGAATGGGAAGTGAGTGTAGAAGAAAAGAGCAAAGTGGTGGAAGAAGAATGAGAGAGTGGTTGATATATTATGCAGAGGAGCGTCAGTTACATTATATAGAGGGTCATAATAACACATTCATTACTTATTAAATAATGAGTCCTCTCACTCTCATCTCTATATCACTCATAATTTATATTAGAGAACATTTGATTTTACTTGTATCTCTTAAATCCTTCTATCTTAATTTCATAATAAAGTGTGTGCCTTTTTCCTTTCATGGATTTGTGCTAGCATTATCATTAATAATACCCATCTTTAGTTTTCTATTTAATTTAATAGAATCTCAACATATAATACTGAAATATGGAAACTGCCACTTTTAAAAAGAAAAATGATCGATAGCCCCAAGACAGCAACATAAATGCTAAAATGGTTGTTAACGAAAATTATTAACCTTTCCCTATTTTGGATTAAATATTTATGTATTATTCCCTAACAACATTGCCGTTCTTATATTTCTCTAAGAAAATTTAGATTAAAAATGTCTAGAGTCTAAGGTAGTTAAAATTATAAAAGAAATGAAGAGATGTACATTTATTTGATTTTATTTTAATTAAAATTGAAATATTGTAAGAGAAATTCTTCTTAATTCTTAATTGTGTTTAGATTTTGTTTTGAATTTTAATTATATTAATTTTAATTGGATGGTGGTTTATTCAATCAAGGCTGATTGAATTGAACTAGATATAAATTTTGAAAGAATCATATGAATCTAAAACTTCGCTGTGTTTACTATTTCCTTCTTATATTTTTTTATTGTTTTTGTTTTCTTAACACTTAATAACATGATAAAATTGTTTTTTAAAATTTATTGTTAAATAATTTTAAAGTATAACCATTGATTATACTATGTAGAGAGAGTTTGTTTGAAAAGTTTTCAAAAATAATATTAAAAAAATATAACCATAATATGTGTAAGTTTTATATATATACCTATATTTATATAAAATATAACATTTTTGAACTTCCATTTATTTAATAAAGATAACATTATTTACCTTTTAAAGTTAACTTTTGTAGTGCTCCTTCGGAGTTAATTATTTTCAACTCCCTCTATTGTTTTCATCGTATTGTCTAAACTGGGAACGGCTAGAGAAACACCAAAGTTCAAGAAACTTGGGGCAATATAAAAAATCATACTTCAGTTAAGAATTAAATTAGTGGAGAGAATTCAATTTACTACTCAATATTAAGCTCGTTACCAGAAAAATGAATTGAAATATTTTTCAAAGGAAAAAAGAATTGAAATACTTTTAGAAAATCGAAATTTATTTTGAATTGAAAATTATTGGAAAAAGATTGATTCTTGATTCACTAGTTAGTATAAGATAGGATTTGATTTTCGATTAAAATTGTAATGAAAAGAGAAATGATAGAGAATTTTTTTGTTAAAACAAAAGAAAAACAAAAGGTGTAGAAAGAAGTTAAAAACAACAATGATTTTGAGTCTATTGAGTTCATTAGGTTTCAGATATAGGATTATATATTTTCACATTGAATGAAAAACCTTTACACATTATTTGCTTCTGTGAATAGCGTGTTTGCTTCTTTGGATGGATAAATAGCACACAAAGAAAAGCACGAAAAGTACGAAAATCAAATAATAAAAAAGTAATTAAATATTAAAAGTGAGAAATTTTTTTTGGCGTTCTTTCTTCGTATTTATGTCAATATGCGTAAAGAAAGAAAACATAAATATAATAAATAATAATAAATCTAACAAAATTATAAAATATTAACAAAAAATAAAAAAATATTATTAATAAATTTATAAAATAATAATATAAATAAGTTAATTATTAAAATAAAATACTACTTAATGTTAAAAGTTGAAAATAATAATAAAATCATAAATAATAATAAAAGTAATAATAATAAAATTAAACATTATAATAATAATAATAAAATTAATACAATTATAAAATAATAGTGATATTGACAATCATAATTTTATTTTATTTTTATTTTATGAATTTTTGATACATTTTTAGATATATTGATAGTATTAAATAATTTATAATTTTTTATTTGGATTTACATATCCTATTATAATTTCTATCATAATAATTCTTTAATCATATATAGTAGGTATAAATAACTTAACCTCATTCATTTTATATTTAATATTTAATTTTTTGTTTTTTTCTGATTTAAATAATTTAGTATTTAAATTTTTTATTTAGACAAGACATTAAAATTATTTACTATTTTACAATTCTATTAATTAAAAAGAATAATTCATCAATCATAATTATCAAATTAATTATATTGTATTTTAAATTAATTTTAATCATAAAAACAAATTTAAAATCTTATAATTTTATCTATTAACAAAATTATTTTATAAATCACATTATTCACAAAATTTTATTAACTTTTTCTTTCTTTCTCACTGTTTTTTTCTTAAATCAAGTATATGTAATTTTGCTTCATATTTTTGTTTTTTTATTCTTCTAGATCTATCTTCAAATCTAAAAATACCCTGAATCTCAAGAAGCAAATATATAAAAGTACTTACTAATAACTTATTTATAACAAATATTATTAAAAATTAAATTTAAACCAATTTGGTTGACATGTATACCGTTTCCTAAACCATCATTGTCCTTGTTCAAATAAATACTAACTTTTAATTACTACAGAAGTATGGTCTTTTTTCTGTACTAAAATCATTTCCATTTTTAATTTTATTGTATGTCTATCGCCAACGGTATTAAAATCGTTTCGGAATACAACGTGGTTTCCTTGAGCTGACCGAGAATATATATATATATATATATATATATATATATATATATATATTACTGTTTTATGAGGAATTTTTTTCTCAATAATATTAATCATGGTGAAATCATTCCCTAAAAAATAAATTTGTTAAAAGAAGGCAACCCTTGCTAATCTCAAGAATATAATTTAAAATGTGAAGAAATAATAATGTATTATTAGAATTAGTTTTTAGAAAATATTTTTATTAACAAAAAAGAATTATATAAGTGTGAAATAATGAGATCTTTCAATGTGAATAAAAAAAAAAAAAAAAAAAAAGAGAGAGAGAGGGATAAGATACATGTCTCTAATGTTTAAATATTTCTAACTAACCCTGGCCTCGCTTTCCTTACATTCTATCATAGTTCAAGTAAGAGTATTAGATGCAATTATTCTTTAAGGCACATGTGAAACCCTAATATAACTCTTATAACTACTAAAATTTCTTAACTTATAAAAAGATGTTTGTATTCTTTTTGTTTTATGTTCTTACTTCATTTCTCAAATCCAATCATCTATATATTATAATAACTTTTTCTATTTATCTACTAATTATTATATATAACTTTTTAGTTATAAATAAATTTAACATTATTTACAATTTTATTTATAAAAATATTTATAAATAATTACATATATATTGTAATCAATATATATTGCAATCAATAGATAAATTTACCATTAATTATATATGAATATTTAATCTGTAGTAAATTTAGTATTATTTACATATTTTTTTATAAATAATATTAATAATTAATTTTATTAAAATTTTTACTATTAGTTTTAATATTATATTTAATAATAATAATAAATATATAATTACAAATGTTGATGTAATTTTTCTCACTTATATGTATTCTATTGTGGGTTTTTAATATTTAATTAACTTATGGCTGTGTTGACCATTCACCTTTCTTAAGAGAGAAAAATTTAAATTAAGAAAATTTAAAATAATTTTTTTTCTTAAATATTTCAATATTAATAGGTTAGTGATTATTAAAACTACCATTCCTTTTTTACCTGATATCACTGCTAAGCTGATAAAAAAAAAGAGTTAATATTTAATATTTTAATTTAGTTATAATAGTTACTCCGTTACTTTCAAATTAATAGTGTTGACATGATAACTCTATCAATATAAAGCTGCAATAACCCACTGTTAACACTATTAATTTAAAACTAATAAAATTATTTATTTAATAAATTTTTAATATTAAAATCGAATATTTTGGAAGTAACAATTTAATATAAATTAATTTTGGAAGTATAAAAACCTTTTTAACCCTATATAATTTCTTTACTACCGAGACGCGTGCATAAATTAACACAAAATGTTTTAATTTAACAGTATTAGGTTAAAGTCTTAAGTTGTTGTTGTATTAAACACTAAAAGAAGAGTTTTACCGTTGATAAAGATTCTAGCTTTTACATGATTACCTCTAAACAAGGATACAAATGTAATTTCAAAAGAAATTAATGAAACTATTAAAACAGTGTAATAAAAATCATTGATGTGATCAAGTAAGTAACTTAACTTTTCAACTCCATTAAAATTAATTAAATGCAATAATTGAATATTAGAAATTTATACTCTCCATCTATTTAAAAATAAATGAAATGAGTTATTTTTAGTTTAAATTTTTCATTTTATTTTAAACCAATAACTTGGATTAATTAAGTTACAAGTGTATCATAATTTCGTATGCAAATAGTAATATTATTCCGGTCGTGAAATATACTTCAGCATCGATGCCATATATTATGCAATTCAATGATGGTGAAATTTCCAACGTTAGGCCAAAGCTAATAACATGTAATTATGATGGTAGGACAAACTTTTCTAATTTTCATGTATTAGTCGTAAGGATATTGATGACTCCATACTACACAACAAATATTTACTTACACCAACGAATAAATTTGTAGACTGATAATTTTAATATACAAGAAATAAATTATTGAATGTTATAATTCACTCTAAATTTATTTAGAAAACTTTTAGATATCAGGAATATGTAGAAAAGAAATTTAAAATTTCAAAATTCACAAAATAATATGAAAACTTTATTGTAAATTTAAAATTCACATCAAAATTACTTACAGTTAAGGATTTGTAAAATAATTAACATAATTTTCATGTGAGTTTTAAATTCAAAGAAAAGTTGCTTCGCAAATTTCTTGGTCTATAATAATTCATAAGATTTTTTTTTCATATTTTAAAAAAATATAATTCTATTAATTTTAAATCCACAAAATTTATATAGCGTATTATTTTATAAACTTTAATCATAAGAAAATTTACACTAAATTAAAAAAAAATTGAAGAACAATATTTAAAAAAGTTTAAAAGTGAAATGGAAAAAAATTACATAACATTCCATACTGACTTCTAATAGGTTAAAATTTGATAAAATAAATATTTAAGTACGGTAAATCTAATAATATTAGTTAAGATTAATATGCAAAACATAACATATTCTTTGTTTATATATCAACGAGAAAGAGAAAATAATAATAATTATCACATAATAATATCATATATCAAAACTTAGTAGAATAAGTTAATCTCTACTCATATAGTAAAAATATGAAATTAATTTTATTATATATATATATATATATATATATATATATATATATATATATATATAATAGATAGATAGATACACACACGTGTGAAATATGTATACAATAAAATTAAATTCATTGAATTTTTAAAATTAAAATAAACACTTGAAAATGGAAAAATCAAAATCAATTTTGAAATATATCAAATAGTCTAATTAATACTAATAAATCAAAATCAATCTAATATTTTTTATATATTTAACTTTTAATATTCTTACCTTCTCTCTCCTCACTTTTCTTAATATCAATTTTTTATTTATTTTAAATAATTGATGATGAAAAGATTTTATCAAGAACTATTATTATCACTACAATATCACAAGATGCAAAAGACGAAAAAGTTATTAGCTTACACCTAGTTAAAATAATAAATAATTTTTCTTATACAGTAAGCGTGGTTCAAATTTACATTATTATTAAATTTAATTTAAAAAATTATAATTTTGTTCATGTCCAATTCATGCTACTTGACTTCATTAGGGAATTATGCTAATTTCAATAGTTTTTTATGGTTTAAACATTCGGTTTTTGACCGGTATAATTCTAATACAATAAGTGTTAGTTTTTATCATTTTGCATTCAATTTTAATTGGTTTTAATTTATTATTTTCTTACAATATTTTAATATCTAGAGATTTAGAGTAATTATCTAAATATAACTAAAATTTAGTATATGATAAAATAAGTTAGAGAATTCTCTCATCTGATAATACCAAAATTGATTACCAACTACAATAAATCTTTAGAGTGAAGATGAATTTTATTCAAAGTAAATCAATTGCTTTAATGTGATCATGTGAAAAAAGAAATTTAGATAAAAAGAGAGTTTGAGAAAGGGAAAGAGAATGACTATTTTCTTTCTTTCAAGGAATTACACACCAAACTAAAGTTATTAATAAAATCAATCCACCTTAATTAACTTTATACAGAAGAAATACTACATATAGGTCGACAGAGGAACCTTGGTTCCCTCACCAAAATCTTATGAAGTAACCATAAAATTTGGTATTGGTGAAAATAACCTTTTAGTTTCCTTAGGCTGGTTGAGCAAGTGTATTCTTACTAGAGATAATTCTTCTATGTTAGGTAAAATATTATTTGTGATTTTACAAGCATTTATTGCAATTACATACCTAAAATTTAAAGTCAAGGTTACTAATTAAATTAAAATGATAATAGTAAATTACAACTTTGGACACCGCAAAACAACGCAACTTTGTTCCGAACACTATATATACATGCACCTTTCAGCTTGCAATGCCACACACCTAGTTCCTGGATCATATAACCAAACTCTTTTGTCTCATCTGCTTTTTTTTTTTTTCTAAGATGGCAATTAAGAATAAGGCATTGTTGGGTCTATCTCTTCTTCTATTGGTTGCAAATTGCATGCAATATTGTGTCAATGGAAAACAGCAAGTGCCTTGCTTTTTTGTCTTGGGAGACTCTTTAAATGACAATGGAAATAACAACCACCTTCCAACAGCTGCAAAAGTCAATTACAATCCATATGGCATCGACTTCCCAACAGGCCCTACTGGAAGATTTTGCAATGGAAAAATCGCAGTTGACTACTATGGTAACATTCTCTATGATTTTACTTCCACAATTATTTCGATCACCAAAAATAAAATAAAGTAAAAACTTTTACTTTGTTCATCTCTATGTCACTTCTATTTTCTTACTCCATGCACACTAATTAACTTTTAACCACATTGCAGCGGAATATTTGGAATTTAAAGAATCTGTGCCACCCTATGCAAACATTAGTGGAGCAGATATACTTAAGGGTGTGAATTTTGCATCCGGAGCAGCTGGGATCCTCTTCGAGAGTGGAAAACAACTAGTATATAATAAAATATATATACTTTTATTCTTGTATCCTTCTTTGTTTGTTCATCTATATGTATATCTAACTGGATTAAATTTTTGGTATTATTTTCGAATGTTACACAACGCAGGGTGCCAATATCCATTTGGGAGAACAGGTGAAAAATTACGAAGTCATATATTCAAGAATCGTGAAGAAACTTGGAAGTTCTAAGAAAGCTAAAGAGTACCTTAACAAGTGCTTGTATTACGTGAATATAGGAAGCAATGATTACATAAACAATTTCTTCCTTTACCCGACAAGCCGTATCTATACCCTTGAGCGATTTACTGACCTTCTTATAAAGAGGTTATCTGACAATATTAAGGTATTTACAGTTTTCTATTCGCTTTTCAAGTTGTCTAACAGATTGACCAAGTGGTGTTAATCTTATTAATTTAATAATTAAAATAAAAAAATCCATAAAATAAATTAAGCATATATTAGTTTATATAAAATTAATTGATTTTTCGTTTATAAAATACATTAAAACTATTTTTGATGCATTAATGTTTATAAGATATTTTAATAATATTTGCAGGTGGTCAGAAAAAAAGCTTTTTAAAATTGAAGTTTTTAGAATAGTTTATGATAAAGGATTTTTATAAGATTATTATTGTTCATCTGCCTCTAATGTTAAAGTCATTCATTAATTAAAAAAAACAACTAATTTCCCTTATAAATGACATACACGTATATAATTAAGTGGGTTGCAACAGAGACTTGAATCGAATACAAGCTTAGGCCCAGCCCAGAACCTTTAAACTACTTTTCCACAACAACATTAATTGCACAAAATTTTTTTATTTAAGTTTAGTTTTACTATATTTGTATTAATACTTTTACTCCATTTCTCATTTCTAAATAAATTGTGCACAAAACATCATTCTTACGAAATTATTTCTTCGTAATTTTTATTCTTATCTAATTTCTTTAAACATTATACTTTTCATTATCTCTCTAAATATCATGATTCATATAACATCCCAAGATAAAACATAACAAACATAAATGAAAGGAAACATTCTGGAATAAAAAAAATATTTTAGCAGATACATTTAAAAAATTAAAAAAAAATAAAAATAGAAAACCTATGTTGTAGCTATGGGAAACGTATTTAAGTCAACAAAAATTATATATAGGGTGCGTTTAATTTAAAAACTAATTTTGAACACTTTATTTTTTTATGCTCATGTTATATCTTTTCTATCTTTTTTTTTTTTTTTATCGCAACATTCATAACAATGTTTTTCCTTCCATCTCTTTCCTTCCCAAGGCAATACTAATTTTTTGCAGTTTTAGAATCCTCATAAGCCTGATATTTCAGTTTTGACGTATTTAGGCAATTATATATTTAATTAAGGAGATAATAATTGATATAGTGATTAAGTTTGAGTGAATAATTTGAGTAGGCTATTTGCACAGCATATAATAAGATATATTGGATGACAGGAGCTGCATGAGAAAGGGGCAAGAAAAGTGGTGTTTGCTGGGTTGGGTCGTTTAGGGTCCACTCCAAATGCCATAACTAGGCGAGGGAATGGAAATGTTGTTCGTGAGTTCAATGATGCTGCTGATCTCTTCAACAAGAAGCTCGTTTCTGAATTGAACACATTAAATAACGAGTTAACTGATTTCAAGTTCACCTTCATAAACAGCACACGAATCCTTGACCGATTTGGTATAAACATCTTCTCATACTTCACTTCATCGTATTCTGCTACACAATACTATACTTATAATTAACCATGCATGCATGCATGTGTTTCAGTCTTCAGTCTTGCGCTTGGTCCTTGCTGCCCTACGAGAGATGATGGACAGTGTATTCCTAATGGAACACCATGCCCCAATCGAAATGAGTACCAATTTTATGATGAATTGCATATCACAGAGTTGGTCCATCGACGCTTTGCAATGGCTTCATTCCCCCAAATCAAAGCTCTTGTTCAACGTTAAACCAATCCTCCACTTCAAACCGCACACTGTCTCCTTAAATAATATCTGATCATGCATCATAACTGCTTGTATTCAGTTCAATAAGTGCCCACTTAAATAAAAGGAAAATAAAATTTACTTAAGTTAAATTAATATATATATACCCGAGTTAAATTTCATTTTCTTATTTTTATCTCCTAAAAAAGTATATATAGCATGGCTTGTTTTTTATTTAATTCTCATTTATAAAAAGTAATATCTACCAAAAAATTGACCTTAATGTGTATCGAGATTACTTTTAAAATTAAATTACTCTTCTGGTGGGTTCAAATGAGGAAAGAGATGAAGATAGAAAATATATGAATTTGTTTATAAAGATGGTGTAGTTTTATTGAAAATTTATTAAAATGGGTAAATTTTAAGAAGATTATTAAAATAGACTAGTGTTAAGGTTATATTATAACATTAGATTACTCTTATGATCGGTTCGAATGAGAGAAGAGATGAAGATGTAAAAACTAAATAGGTTTGTTTACGAAGATGGTACAGCTTTATTTAAATTTATTAAATTTTAAAAAAGATTGTTAGAACGGACAAGTATTAATAACGTTACGTTATAACATTAAATTACTCTTGATGTAGGTTCAAGTGAGAAAAGATATCAAGACAACAAAATAAATTTATTTAAAATGTATCAAAATAAGTAATTTTTAAAAAGGGTAGTAAAATAGACAAGTCGTACTTAAAATACAATTTCAAGATTAAAAGAATTATGTTGTCATGCACGAATTTATTTTTAATACATTTTTAAATAATTAGTAAAAAAAGTGGTGCATACTACTAGTACAATTTTTCTTATTTTATTATTTATTTATTTTTATCTTTACTTTTGGAGTTGCATTATTTTTATGTGAAGGTATGTAGGAACATTCTTCACTTTACTTCAATATATTCTTTCGACTCATATGCTACAATCACTTTTTACACTTCTTGTCATTTCTTATCTCACTCTCACATTTACATTTTAATTTTATTCGGTTAGGTATCCAAATATTATTAGAAATGAGTAAGTTGAGTAAAATATAACAAAAAGACCTACAAATTCAATATGTGTTTAAGGTGGTGTCATTCTCTTATATAAGTGTTTAAATATTTAAATTCGATTCTACTTAGAAATGATAAAATTAAGTAACATACATAAAAAAATTAAAAAAATAATAGAAATGAGAAAGTTAAATAATATATGAAAGAAAAAACTTACAAACTCAATGCATTTAAAATTTTCAGATTAAAGGTGGTTTCTTCTTTTATATAATTCTAGTTCAATTCTCATTCTTACTTAATTTTTTGGGATATTTCTTTCTGTATTTTACCATCATATACTTCTTAAAAATAATCATATACTTCTTAAAAATAAAATTAACAATAGAAACGAATATAAATTAAGAATATGTGACAATTTTTAAATTTTTGGGCATTTTCAGTCAACTTCCACACTCTCTCATATCAACTTCCCCAAACCTTCTCAGAATATATACACAAACCATCTTCACTCTTTTGGGGGCATCTTCACGCTACACACTCGTACGGCACTCCCATTCTCCTCGGCACCATCGCCGGGCTAACAATCTTCCTCAGTTACGAGAGAAAAGAAACAAAGGGAAAACTGAAAGAAAATGAAAACACTTTTTACTATTATGATCCAAAATTACAGATTGATAGGGAGACATACGCATATTGGAACAAGCGTCGACTTTTTACTGTCAACAAAGGCGTTACTAGGGCGAGAATATCGATGAGATTTATTGGATCATTTCCAAAGAGACGAGAAATTGGGTTCACTAAGTCCAAGACATGTGAGAGATAGTATCTTTTAAAGAAGCCTGAGTCCATTAGGCTAGCCCAGAACTATTATTTTATACACCTCATTTTTCATATCGGCAGCACTTCTTTTTAAGAAAAGACTGGGCCCATTCTGCTGGCCCAGAATTGTTGCTTTTTAACATCTCTCTTTCATTTACATATCATGTCCTAAAAAAACTTGACCTCATTTTACTGAAGTTTTACTATTTGCATATCTCTTTATTTCATATAACTACTAACTTTTTTCTTTAAATTAAAACTTGGGCCCATTCGTTCTGCTCAAATTTCTAGTATATGTCACACACTTTTTATAAATACACCACCGTAATAGTTTTCAACCTATGTGTCGTCTCATTTCATGTTTAATATTTTCGAAAAATAATGTTTGAATATCGTACGCATCATTTTTTGTTTAATATCTTTTTTGAAAAATTAAAAATATATTTTTCTTCAAAATAAAATTCAGGTAAACCTTCAATAGTTTGGTATATAGTTTAAATTATCTTACCTAACTGTATGACCTTGTCAAAAATATTATGAATACTTGTTTATACTATTTTATGTTCTAAAAGTGAATTAAAAATTGTAAAATTCTTAAAAATATAAAAATTTTAAAAATAAAAAATATCAACTCAAGAATAAATTATTTTTCTATCTAAAACTACATTAATATTCTAATTTTTCATTGTGAACAAGATATATAAGAATAAGATCAGTCTTTGTTAGATTAACTTAAAAAATATTTTCTTAAAATTTACGTGAAGTTTGATTTTTTATTCTGAATAAAAATACATAAGAATGAGATCAAGTTAGATTCAAAATACAAAAAAATTCATTTTTTTTAATTTTTATATTTAATTTATTTTTTTCATAATTTTTTAAGAATAAATTATGATAACGACTTATTTATTTGTTTTTTTTAAATTTATGGTTCTGTCATAATCGGATTGCAATATGGGAAAAGGATAGTGTAAATAAGAAGATGAAAAAAAGTAAAAAGGCGCATAGGAGGATTTATTTAATTTTTTATTAAAGGTAAAACTGTATTTTCCATTTTCCTATGGGAGTGCTAAGACAAAACCATGGTGGGTAGGAAGAATTTTCCTAGAAGTATGGTAATTTTTACGTACAAAAATAGTTTTTCCTTCTTATAATTCATTAATTTTATTATGTCTATCGTCAACGATATTAGAATTGTTTCGGAAATATAATGATAGGGTTTTCTTGAACTGGCCTCAAATAAATAAATATACATATATATATATATATATATATATATATATATATATATATATATATATATATATATATATATATATATATATATATATATATATATATATATATATATTTTCTTGCTTTCTTGGAATGAAATAAAAAAAATTCACTGCTTTCTTCTTTTAAGCATATTTGAAGAAAAATTTTCTCAATAATATTAGTCCTAATGATATCATTTGCTAAAGATTATAAATAAATATATTAAAAAAAACTTAATAAATCGCGAAAATGTAATTTAAAATGTGAATAAATAATAATGTATTATTAGAATTAGTCTTTGCAAAATATTTTTCTTTAGACATATTGCATCTCTCACTCACCTAGTCTACTATGGGTTTAGCTAAGATTACTTCATTGAATTTTTTTTTATGACAAAAAAAATTATATAAATTTGAAATACATGGGTTCTTTCCTCCCATACCCCACCAAAAAGAGATTAAATACATAGCACATCTCGGATGGCTAAATATCTCAAACTAACTTTATAGCCTCACTTTTCCTACATTCTCTCTGACATCGCTTCAACTAATCCTATGTGATACAATTGTTCCTAGAGAGTCATGTGAAACTTTGATATATATCTTACAACCAACAAAAATTATTTAATTTAATGATGTTTGTATTATTTTTTTCAATGTCCTTGTTATCACCACCATTACAAAAACATATTGATTTACATATAAATTATTACATATAGATTTTTATTCATATATAAATTTAATATTACATACAAATTTTATATACGAATTTATTACATACGAATTTTACATATGAATTTATTATATATGGATTTTACATACGGATTTATTACCTACGGATCCAAATTCGTATGTAATTACATACGAACCCAAATCTGTATGTAATTACTTACGAATTCATTACATACAGATTTTATATACAAATTTATTATATATGAATTTTATATACGGATTTTACATACGGATCTAAATCCATATGTAATTTACCTACGAATTTTTTTTGTAGATAATATTAATAATTAATTTTATCAAAATTATAATAATAATTATTAACATTATTATTATTTTTAATATTATTACTAATAATTATTATTATTAATTACATTAACATTATTATTATTAATAAAAATAAATAATATTATTAAAATTGGTATATATATATTATTAATATGTAATTAATAATATTATTAATATTATTATTATTTTAATATTAATATTATTTTAATATTAATATTAAAAATTTTAATAAGAGTGATTTTAATATTATATTATTAATATTACTTTTGATATTAT
>Ga0209700_108000_pt1 | contig 14136 bp, 7 predicted proteins | sample SiratroredBW_FD_187528 | JGI IMG/M metagenome (GOLD analysis project Ga0209700, IMG submission 187528) | Root nodule microbial communities of legume samples collected from California, USA - Siratro red BW (SPAdes) (version 2) | ecosystem: Host-associated > Plants > Roots > Nodule | place: USA... | reverse complement strand
TTCGTAAAAGTGCTAAATATAGTACCTGGAAAGTTATTTTGTTTCCTTTTATGGTGTAAGATTCCATCTGAAAGTAACTTCCATGTAGCATTCCAGACGACATCAGGTTTTGACATTGTATTCATCATCGATAATGAAACAAATAACCTTCTAAGTTGATTTCCAGAAGCTAATTCGCTAGCTTTTATGATTGCATCAATGAACTCTTTATCATCTACCAATAGCCCCAAAGCATAGCAAACCTGTTCATATGTCTAATAAATTTTTCCATTTACTGTTTTTATGCTATTATAATCAGTACAACCCTTCTGAATTGCCAATAATATGCGCATGTAATACAATTCGCCAGATCCAAGAGGAACATATGTCACTCTACCAATCATGTAGCCATGCTTCCTTGGTTTCCATACTCTTTGTTGAGGCATCCAGACAAACATGTTTGGAAATTCAGAATATGTCAAAGTTTTACCCTCCAATAAATTGTGTTGGCCTCAAACCAAGCTAAAAATATTGTTTTGGAAGTTTGTCCTTTTTGTAATACAACATCAACCTGGTCGTCGTCTTGAAACAAAATTGATTGTTGACGCGGCAGGTGGAATGTTAATCTTTGCACAGGCGGCCATCTATGGTGTATGTCGAAACCAAATATTCGCCAAACTGCCTCACATGGCGACAAGTATCTGCAATCATAGTAGTTTTTCATTTCGTCCACAATAGTTGTGTCACTACTTTCTGCAGAATTGCTAGAAATTTGAATTGTAGCTCTATCAGGACCTTTGTTGACATATTTAAACAAATACTTTATTGAATTTGACTTGTTGCAATACTCTGTATTGACATGTGCTTGATACCTCATCAAAAGGACTGGACTATAAGGAACAACACTTCTATTGTCTAATTTAATTCCATTTTTCTCCACAACTACACCATGATCACGACGTCTATAAGAAGGATATCCATCATTAATGGTAGTCGAAGATGTGAATTTCTTAGGAAAAAATTTCGAACATCTACCTTCTTTCATGCAAGGTGACTTGAATCTAGCTGCTCCACATGGACCGTGAATCATATAACTTGAAACAGCTTTGAAAATTTTGGGATATATATCTGCATGTGGTAATTCAGCAGAGATAACTCTATTAATATCGCTTGAAGTTTGCAATTTATTTTCGCCATTCAACCACAATAATATATGAGCATGGGGCAGACCTCGCTTTTGGAATTCGACAGTTTACATTCCTAATATACAATGATAGATCAGTAACGAATATTAATATAAAATATTTAAATAAATTAGAATAATTTAAATTAAAAAAATAAATACTTGCCCTAGTATTGCCAAATAAGTTATTCTTCTTGAAATCAGTCATCATCTGATCGAGCTTCATTTTGAACACTCTACAAACAGTATCAGGTCTATCTGAAGCACTTAAACCTTTTGGCCTCAGGAAATCTCGGATTTCACTCCAATTAGCATTACATGTAATAGTTATAAACAAATCAGGATATCTAAATTTCTTGCAAACAGCCACAACATCTTGACAGTTGTTGAACATGTGCCTCATACCACCAGTAAATGAAGCAGGTAGAACTACATGTCTACCAATCAAGGAAGGATCAGTCTCTCCTATGTTAACTGCTTCTTGCAAACCACAAAGCAATTCGGATCGTATTAATTTCTGATTTGCTCTTATGAATGACAAACGTTGGGACTCAATCATTGTGTAACAATCAACCACAAATTGCTGCAATAACCTACGTGCATTGACAATGTTACCAAACTCAAGATCTCTTTGTTGGATTCTAAATGCAATGAATTCCCTTAAAGAAACTCGTATTCTCTTCCGAATTTGACCATTATTGTGACACTCTCTTATCGGAATGTTCTCTTGGTGTCCATCTTCTCCGTATGGAAATATCAGAGGATATTGGAGTGGAATAAAAGAAGTGTGGGTTTCATGTAGTCTTGTCAATTCTCCTGAACACTTTTTGACAATGATGTCTCTTCCGGGCTCCATATTACTCAAATCATCAATTGCTAAAGCTGCTATCTCATCAACTGAAGGTATGTTATACACTCTAGGATCTTTCCATCTATTTATAAACAATCTCAACGTAAAGTCAGATTTTGGAAAACCATGTGACAAATCTCTAACCCTTATGAATGACTTTGCAAGCGAATTGTGTTCATCAATCATATTTATTAGATCAGCAACCAATGATTTGTCAAAAACTGATTGTTCTATATTCGACCTAAAATTAAAAAATAAATAAATGTTAAAAGTAAAATCTAAATCATTTTAATAGGAAAACAATCAAACTACATACCCAAAATGATAAATTGTATTAGTGGTCTCGTTTTCTGTATCATAGATATACAGTTGAGCAAACTTAGGACTTGATCCATTTTCTGGCAATAAACTTCCTATGCGGTGATAATTTTGTCCATTAAGAATAAATTGCGGAGGTCTAGATCCATTATTGATTGAACAGTCTATTTTACCTCCAATAGAAGTAAAAGCGAACATGCTGTTGTAACTTCTAATGTTTTGTAAGAAGTTTCTGCTTCGATGATCGTCACCACTAAGTAAATTTGTAAGTAATTGTGGAGGTTTTTGTAATAATGGTAGTTGTACCTTTCCCTGTCCGCAACATATAGAGAATTCTTCTTTATTTCCTCTTTTTGATTTATCAGCTCTCTCTTCATACCACAACTCAACATAACAGTATTGGCATTCCATGCAAGGTTGACCAATATCAATAATTTCTAAATTTAATGAGCATTAATAATAAAAAATGTGTCTGTAATATATTCATAAAGAATTATTGTTCAATAATGAAGACCAAATGTAAATATAAAAAGGAATAAAGCCTTAACCTTGAGATTCAGCTCTGCAATAAAGCTTATTGTTAAAATCAATATGAATTGGTAAGGCTTGTTCATAATCTAATATCTTGGAAGAATAATTCATATTAGAATTTGAATAAGACATATGTAGAACTTCAGAAGATTGAGATGACTCCGTTGTTTTTTATTTTGTGGGGGACATTATATAAGTTGAACCTGATAAAGATAATTTTAAACGTAAATATTAATCAATTGTTTATGAAGAAAAAAATAATTGTAGTTATAAAAACAATTACATATATGAAACTGACCTTCGTTTTGTTTTTTATTAATTGTGTTTCCCTTTTCCGTTCGATTAACAACATTCGCGATATTGACAACGTCAAATTTTTCAGAGCAATTCATTTGTGTACATTCTACAAATGATTTAATAATATTTGTACCTAAGCAATAAATATGGCAGATATGAAATTAGTTAGGTAATAATGTAGTACGGTAAACAATGGTGTATGGTGAACAAATTAATAGCTGACTGAAATATATATGATATTCTAAATTACCATCATATTGTTGCTTTCGAAATCCTTTCCCAGCATCTAATGTGTTTGTTTGCAATGAATATTTAATATTGTTCTCCTTGCCGACACAAAATGATGGTTTATGTTGATAACATGAGAAGGTTTTTTGTGTTGATTGAACAGTCAATACACTAAAATTACCTGCGAAACAATATCGTTTGACATAAGCCATGGTAGATAACTATGTACATATATTATATTCTATTATGATTAATTTTGACAATTTTGATTAATTTGGACCATACTCTGAGAAACATTGGTGACAGTACTTTGGTTGATAACGCTTCTTTCTGAATCTTGATTATTTTATGGAAGAAGTAATTTAATTTCAGGGATATTGTTACTGTAATTTCTAGGAACGATAATTGTATTTAAAAGCAAAGTGATGACTGACCACAAATGACTTCACCAAATGGCGTCCTGTTTGGAATACTATTGGGTTTGTTTTGAGAGACAATAAGCTTCCATTTTCTTCCTGCATTTGAACAATCCTTATCAAAGTTATCTGAAATAATATTTCCAAACAGGTAAAGTAATTTAAAAAAACAATATTGATTGCCTAAAGCATAAATTTCCATAAACGATAGTCATATACTATGAATGTTACCCTCAATTGGTTTGACAACTTCCCTTTCATGTCCATTACTTTGGTTGACCTCATTGTCACCTGAAGCAAAAAACTCTATACAATGACAATCAATATATTGGTAAATGAAACATTCTTAGAAGAAACTACAAAAATGATGCAAATGAAGTACAGAGATATAGCTTTCTACATCCTGGCTTTTTTTTTATTGGAAGACTTATCGGCGATGATCATTCTCCTTCTTCTTCTTGCAATTTTGTAATCATTTGAATCCATATGCATATCCATATCCATATGAATAACAATTTGAAATTCTGTTTGAGCTTGTTCTGATGATAGAGATGAAGATGATAAAATAAAATGAAGATGCAGAAGTGTTAACAAAAAGAACTTATACTAAATATAAAAGGTCAACTATTGCGTTTTTGGTGAATATCAGTTTTTGACAAAGACATCGATCAGAAAAATTTTAATGCAGAATAAAGTAAAAAGGAATATCTGTGGCTGGAAACAAAATTTTCAGAACAAATACAGTATTGTCTTTCACGCAAAAGAAAATCCACGTACCATATAAGGTAGTATTTGCAGCGCCCAAATCTATTAAGTTATTAAAAAAATAAAGATACAATCAACATTTTGATATAATTTTTTATTTGGCATATGTAATTGGTTGCAGAAGATGGAACTGTGTATCATTACTGCAATCCAATGTTGAGAAAAAGTATAACAATTGCCGTTTCGGTGAATATCACGTTGACTAACAAAACTAAGGATATAAAAAATCTGTAATGTATAATTAGGTCAAAATTGGATACCTGAGTTTTCCAATCAAATTTGTACAAGCCCCAGTGTTCTCTTTTGACGTAAAAATAATGCTATGTACAAGTTTTGTATTGGTGTATGAAATTTTGTCGAAATCGTTTACGATTGTGGGACGTTCGTCTAGTCTACTATGGACAGAAAGCTAAATTAGCTCTTCTTCCATTTAACTTTATAAACCACAGTTGTCCAAGTTGTTTCTATCCATTCAAAATGAACAAAAAGAATTATTACGTGAACAAGATTTATAATTTCGTCTTAAATATTATGCATACCTTATTATTTTGTTAATATAAATTACGTACATTATATGAAAATTTCTGTATAAATTATTTTTAGGGAAGTTTTTTAAAAAAAATAATTCATACTGATATTAAGGATTAAGTGAAGTTTGGTCAAGGTAGTTGGATGCACGGGAAATTTGACCTAAGTGTTAAGATGAATTGATAATTTGGCAAAGGTGTTTTTAATGTTTAAGCGAACGTTGGCCAAGGTGTTTTGAATGGAAACGTGTTTAGTAGCAATAAAGAAAGCATAGCCTAGGTGTTTGAATGCTATGAAATTATGCCAGAAGTATATAAAAGTCGTCGGTCAAGGTAGTATAAGGTGTTCGAATGCGTTAAAAGTCTCATCGATGTTTTCATAAGAGCTAAGTAAAGGATGGCTGACGTGTTACAATTCATTAAAACTCTGACAGAGGTATTTATATGACCTAATTTGACCTTCCCCGACGTGATAAAATTGTTTGAAACTCTGGCTAAGTTTTGTACGAACGCTAAGTAACGGTTGGCAAAGGTAATTTAATGCATTGAAATTCCAGCCGATGTTTTTCTAATTGATAAGTGAAGGATGCCCTACGTGTTATAAGTGCTCTTAAAGTTTGGCCGAGTTTTTGGGAAGCATTATAAATATGGCAGAGGTGTTTATACAGCTAACTGTAACTTGGCCGTGTTTAAATCCATACAAAGTATGGTCTAGGACTTTGTAATTGCTAAGTGAAACTTAGCCGACGTGTTTTAGTGCTCATTACGGTTGTTAAAGTTGTTTAGTGTTACACTTTAGTGTTTAAAACTGCTAAGTTGTCAGCGCATTAATGACAGGTTTTGTCAAATTGAAAAAACATTAATGAGGGGTTTTGGTTAATAATTATAATTCAGACCTCTCATCTCCCAATAAACGGCTTTGGTTGATGCACAAAATTCTCTGAAATGCTGAAATGATAGGACGTACTTGACTGACGTGTCCGCCTTTAATTGCTTCACAAATTGTTGAATGGGCACTATGAATACAAATTTTATACTCAAAACGTTGCGTTTTTAGTTTAACTTTCTAATGAGACTTTTGAGTTTTACAATAGGTTACGAAAGCTTGAAACCTTCACACTCAAAACTCAAAGAAATAATACTGGCGAATATCTACAATCTTCCTGACACTCTTGCCTCCATTTTTGTCTGATCTCTTTAATTTGGTAAGTTCTTGCTTCATGTCTTCTTTTTGTGATTCTGTTTCTGCTGAGAGTTCTGATGGTAGAACGATGGTTGCTATTGAGGTGCAACCCATAGGATATTATTCTGCTACAGACATTAAGTTAGGGGTGGAGAAGGGTAAGGCCATTCCGAAACCCTTAAAGAATAAGACTATTGTGAAACCCAAAAAGCATAAGGCTATGAATCAGTCGGGGGATGAGAGACCAAGAAAGAAACCTAAGAAAAGAGTGAACTACCCTCCTCCTTCAGACAATAAATACAAATGGGTAAGCGCGAATGTCGAGCGATTTGCCTCTATGTTTACAAATGATTATCTTCGACAGGTTGTGAGCATCTCCGATGTTTGCCCACCGGAATTCATGCCTTTCGTAGAACTGAGTGGTAGTAACCAGTTTGAGAGGGTTTACATGTCGCCACCTGTGAACGGTGACGACTATACTTATGTATATGACTACATGGTCAGAGACTTTGCCATTCAGTTCCCTCTGTAGCCTTTTGAATACCATATCTTGAAGGAAATGCAAACAGCCCCTAGCCAACTTCATCCGAACACATGGGCGCTTTTGAAGGCGTTCCAAATACTTTGTAAGTATTTGAGTATACAGCCAATTGTAAATAAGTTTATTTTTTTTTTCCAAATGAAATACGGGAAGTCGATTGGTTGGATTTCTTTATCACCTGCAAGTACTCATCTAAAATTGTTTACCCTGTACAAAGATTCCTTCAAGGAATTTAAAAATACATTCTTTAAAGTAAAAACTACCAACAATGATCCCTTAAAGCGTATACTGTTCAATCAGAACAATGCGCCTAGATTTCCTCTTTATTGGATCATCCCTAAGAAATTCAAATCTAGGCAGGAATATCAGCGTACGGCCGAGGAAAAGGTGGACATACAATGTCTAATTGATTTTAGAAATTCATACGGGTCCCCGTTACCGACAAAAGAGTTGATGGATTCGGTTGAAGCCGAGGACCCTGTAGAGTACTTGAATGGTGAGCTGCGTGTGGTCATGTGACTGATTTCATGTTTGTCATTGTGTAACAGATAAATTTGTTTTTGCAAAACTCATGGGAAAGTGGAATCGAAGGGCGCTGATAGCTAAAGCTGACAATTCCGACGAGGATAAAGACCAACCAGGAAGGGGTAAAAAAAGGAAGATGGTGGTGTACTCGGATGATGACAATCACTCTCGAAAATAGTTGGAACAGTCGTCCTCAAAGAGGGGCAAATCATGCGAAGCTGGCCACTCGAATATGCAGAATCCTGAACCAATGAGAGCTTCAGAGCATGACAAAGTTTCAACAAAAATAGTTGAATCGTCGGTTGGGAAGAGGGCGAACTCAAACCCAGAACAGGAGTTCCAAATTGAGCACAACAATCCTACGCCAGTGTTACCTTCTGAAATCCAACTCGACAATGAACCTCAACAATCTACAGCTAATCCATCTTACTCTCGGTCTCGAAACAACTCTTTGTGTACCGTTGCACCTTCTCACCAATCTTCGATCAGCACCAGGCCTCCAGTTGAGGTACCAAAGTTGCCTAATCTGCCAGGCCTATTCTACTTTGATCCAGGATCTCTCTGTAGGATAGACCACGTTGGGATCTGCAAACCGAAGGACAACTCACTCTGGGAACTTAACATGGATCCAGAGTTGGTGAGGTCGCGATTAGGTAGTTCAGAATTTCCATCAACTTATGATAAAGAGTTGCTAGATTCTGTGGGGAATCAGGGCATGTTGACTTCTCTTTTTGCGATTTTGGGTCGGTCAATGGCAGTTATAGCAAGACTCATGGATTCTACTGTCGAAATAAACGTCTTAAGTACATTGAAGGATGAAATTAAAGCACTGCGGCAGGATAAAAAGGAATTGTCAAATACACTAAATATGAAACTAGTGGAAATAAGGAATTTCCAATCTGCTATTGAGAGGGAGGAGACGGTGGTGGAGGAAGCTCGAGAAAAATTGAATGATGTAAATGATTTTTATAGGGCTGAACATGATAAATTTGAGCAGCAAGCATCTGTGCAGCTGAAGTTAGTCGAGGATAAGTTGAAACTGGTTGAGGCTGACTTGGAAGAGGTGAAAAAAAGAGCTCAAACTTTAGAGGAAATGTTAAAGGCTGAGAAGAAAGAAGCCAAAGCGTGCAAGGAAGAAGCCAAAACTTGCAAGGAAGAGGCCCAAGTTGCGAGGGAAGAGGCCAAGGCTGCAAAGGAAGGAGCTGACGCTGCTGAGATAAGAGTTAAAAATGCAGAGGATGACGTCAGTAAAATCAAAGAAGCTTGGGGCAAAAGGGAAGCAGAGCTGAAGTCCAAAATTGGCGAATTAGTTAACATTGGCATCGAGGCGTTCGAAGATGGATTTGAGAGGGCCCTTCGTCAATTCCAACTTCATCACCCTACTGTTGATTGCTTAATTTTTGACATGGACAAAGATGTGGTAGAAGGAAAGATGGTGGAGAACGATGTTTGAAGTTTTATTTGAAATTTGATACTTGAATACTTGAATGATGTGCTTTGATTTGGAAATTTGAACTTTTTTAATTGGCTTTTGCTTGTTTCGAACTATGTTAATTCCGTTCGATATAAATTTGTGTTCTCTAAATAAGGTTATTAGATGTTTATTGCATTATCCTTAATCTGGCTTTACACGTTTAAGAATGTGTCCTAATTGTGTTGTTTAATTAGTGAAGCTTGGCAGACGTACTTGTATTATTCAAACTGTACACGATGTTTTTATAAGTCATAATTGAAGCTTTGCAGATGTCGTTTAATACATTCAAACTGTGGCGGATTTATTTATTAGTGCTAATTGATGATTGGCCGACGTGTTCCAAATAATTCAAAATCTCTCCGAGGTGTTTATTAGTGCTAATTGGGGATAGACCGAGGTGTTTCAATGAATTACAACTATAGACAGAAGTGTTACCTTGTTTTCAAACTATGGCCGACGTCTTCGAATGCTTTGAAACTATGGCATGACGTGTTTCAATTTATTGAAATAGTATTTATAGCACATTGGTTATGAACTTGCAAATAAAATATTTACAAAAACAATTTAGACAGACAACTAATCACAATGGCAGATACATTCACTGCTTGAAATGTGGAACATTAATTTTCTTCTAATAATCCAAATATCAAATACACTGTTACTTGAGCTTCATAAGAGTTGTAGATAGAAAGTGAAATTGAAAATAAACTAAAATCTGCCTTTAACAAATTAGGCAACCAAGTTTTTTGGGTTGGTTACATAATAAGTTCTTGAAATCCGCATTTGGTAATCTCTTTGTGCCGGTAATATGAAATCCACTGCTGCTTGTGCTTCATAACAGTGATAGATGGAGAGTAAATTTAAAAATAAATTCTTGTTAAGGTTTGGTTAGTGGATATATGGAAGAAATATGGAGACTCAACTGGAAAAAATTGGTGCTGATTGTTGGTTAGGTGATAAATGGAAGAAATAAGGAGAGTGAATTGGAAAAAAATTGGTGCTGAGGTTTGGTTGGTTGATAAATGGAAGAAATTTACAGAAATTTGCAGAACTTAAAAAAGAATGGGTAAGAGGAATACCCCAAAGACAGGAAAATTCTGCAATCCGTAAGATGAAGAAAATAAAGAAGGGAAAATCAAAGGAAACATTTGTGGAGAAGATATAAGAATCGCAAGGCCAAAATAGTACGACTCACATAAACGCAATATCATGAAATAAACTTAACCCAAATCATTGCGTTTGCTATTACACAGAATGAAGGTTTTATAGAAATTTTTGATTTTTAAAATTAGAAATTTCAATACGTGGTTCACAGATTACCACCTGTCACAGACGTAAGCTTCCACGATTTCATAATTTGGGATTGACACACTGTTGCTGAATTTGTTCGTAAATTATACCAGAGAGTCACGTGCACACTGTTTCAGCTTGTACTACCTGACAAACATAAAGTATGTAATTGAATATTCAGCATTGAAATTTGAATACGTGTTCGAAATGTTAATAGTGGTCACATACGTTATAAGTAACGATTAGATGCTTTGTGATTGAAAGGTCTGCTGCTAAGATTCTTTGTAAATTATGCTTAATTCAAAAGTTAAATAATACAATAACTGGTATGTGTATGTTCGCCGAAGTTTTTTTAATTCGTAACCGGTGTTCCAATGCATTCAACGTCTACCCTAAGTGTTTATAAGTCCTAAATAAGTATTGGCCAACGTGTTCAAATAAATTAGAACAGTTGTCGACGTGTTCATATGTGGTATGTGAATGTTTGCCGAAGTGTTTTTAATTAGTAACTGGTGTTCCAATGCATTCAAAGTATACCCTAGGTGGCTATAACTAATAAATGATGCTTGGCCGACGTGTTCAAATTCATTATAACAGTTGTCGACGTGTTCATATGTGGCATGTGAATGTTCGCCGAAGTGTTTTTAATTCGTAACTGGTGTTCCAATGCATTCAACGTCTACCCTAGGTGTTTATAACTCCTAAATAAGTATTGGCCAACGTGTTCAAATGAATTAGAACAGTTGTGAACGTGTTCAGATGTGGTATGTCAATGTTTGCCGAAGTGTTTTTAATTAGTAACTGGTGTTCCAATGCATTCAAAGTATACCCTAGGTGCTTGTAACTCATAAATGACGCTTGGCCGACGTGTTCTAATGAATTAGAGCAGTTGCCGACGTGTTCTCATTTAGTACGTGAATGTTGGCCGACGTGTTCTAATGCATTATAATAGTTGACGACGTGTTCATATATGATATGTGAATGTTAGCTGAAGTGTTTTTAATTAGTAACTGGTGTTCCAATGCATTCAAAGTATACCCTAGGTGCTTATAACTCGTAAATAAGGCTTGGCCGATGTGTTCAATTGAATTAGAACAGTTGTCGACGTGTTCATATGTCGTAGTTGAATGTTCGCCAAAGTGTTTTTAATTCGTAACTGGTGTTCCAATTCATTCAAAGTCTACCCTAGGTGTTTATAACTCCTAAATAAGGCTTGGCCGACGTGTTTCAATGCATTATAACAGTTGCCGACGTGTTCATATGTGGTAGGTGAATGTTTGCCGAAGTGTTTATAATTCGTAACTGGTCTTCCAATGCATTCACAGTATACCCTAGGTGTTTATAACTCCTAAATAAGGCTTAGCCGACGTGTTCCAATGCATTATAACAGTTGCCGACGTGTTCATATGTGCCATGTGAATGTTCGCTGAAGTGTTTATAATTCGTAACTGGTGTTCCAATGCTTTAAAAGTATACCCTTGGTGCTTGTAACTCATAAATGACGCTTGGCCGACGTGTTCTAATGAATTAGAACAGTTGCCGACGTGTTCTCATTTAGTACGTGAATGTTGGCCAACGTGTTCTAAGGCATTATAATAGTTGACGACGTGTTCATATGTGGTATATGAATGTTAGCCAAAGTGTTTTTAATTAGTAACTGGTGTTCCAATGCATTCAAACTATACCCTAGGTGCTTATAACTCCTAAATAAGGCTTGGCCGACGTGTTCAATTGAATTAGAACAGTTGCCGACGTGTTCATATGTCGTAGTTGAATGTTCACCGAAGTGTTTTTAATTCGTAACTGGTGTTCCAATGCATTCAAAGTCTACCCTAGGTGTTTATAACTCCTAAATAAGGCTTGGCCGACGTGTTCCAATGCATTATAACAGTTCCCGACGTGTTCATATGTGGTAGGTGAATGTTTGCCGAAGTGTTTATAATTCGTAACTGGTCTTCCAATGCATTCACAGTATACCCTAGGTGTTTATAACTCCTAAATAAGGCTTGGCCAACGTGTTCAAATAAATTAGAACAGTTGTTGACGTGTTCATATGTGGTATGTGAATGTTTGCCGAAGTGTTTTCAATTAGTAACTGGTGTTCCAATGCATTCAAAGTATAGCCTAGGTGCTTATAACTCCTAAATAAGGCTTAGCCGACGTGTTCCAATGCATTATAACAGTTGCGGACGTGTTCATATGTGCCATGTGAATGTTCGCTGAAGTGTTTATAATTCGTAACTGGTGTTCCAATGCATTCAAAGTATACCCTAGGTGCTTGTAACTCATAAATGACGCTTGGCCGACGTGTTCTACTGAATTAGAGCAGTTACCGACATGTTCTCATTTAGTACGTGAATGTTGGCCGACGTGTTCTAATGCATTATAATAGTTGACGACGTGTTCATATGTGGTATGTGAATGTTAGCCGAAGTGTTTTTAATTAGTAACTGGTGTTCCAATGCGTTCAAAGTATACCCTAGGTGCTTATAACTCCTAAATAAGGCTTGGCCGACGTGTTCAATTGAATTAGAACAGTTGCCGACGTGTTCATATGTCGTAGTTGAATGTTCACCGAAGTGTTTTTAATTCGTAACTGGTGTTCCAATGCATTCAAAGTCTACCCTAGGTGTTTATAACTCCTAAATAAGGCTTGGCCGACGTGTTCCAATGCATTATAACAGTTCCCGACGTGTTCATATGTGGTAGGTGAATGTTTGCCGAAGTGTTTATAATTCGTAACTGGTCTTCCAATGCATTCACAGTATACCCTAGTTGTTTATAACTCCTAAATAAGGCTTGGCCGACGTGTTCAATTGAATTAGAACAGTTGCGGACGTGTTCATATGTCGTAGTTGAATGTTCGCCAAAGTGTTTTTAATTCGTAACTGGTGTTCCAATGCATTCAACGTCTACCCTAGGTGCTTGTAACTCATAAATGACGCTTGGTCGATGTGTTGAAATGAATTAGAACGGTTGCCGACGTGTTCTCATTTAGTACGTGAATGTTGGCCGACGTTTTCCAATGCATTATAACAGTTGACGACGTGTTCATATGTGATATGTGAATGTTCGCCGAAGTGTTTTTAATTCGTAACTGGTGTTCCAATGCATTCAACGTCCACCCTAGGTGCTTATAACTCATAAATGACGCTTGGCCGACGTGGTCCAATGCATTATAACAGTTGTCGACGTGTTCATATGCGGTATGTGAATGTTTGCCGAAGTGTTTATAATTCGTAACTGGTCTTCTAATGCATTCACAGTATACCCTAGGTGTTTATAACTCCTAAATAAGGCTTGGCCGACGTTTTCGAATGCCTTATAACAGTTGCCGACGAGTTCTCATTTAGTACGTGAATGTTGGCAGACGTGTTTTTAATTCGTAACTGGTGTTCCAATGTATTCAACGTCTACCCTAGGTGCTTATAACTCATAAATGACGCTTAGCCGACGTGTTCCAATGCATTATAACAGTTGCCGATGTGTTCATATGTGGTATGTGAATGTTTGCCGAAGTGTTTTTAATTCGTAACTGGTCTTCCAATGCAGTCACAGCATACCGTAGGTGTTTATAACTCATAAATAAGGCTTAGTCGACGTGTTCCAATGTATTATAACAGTTGCTGACGTGTTCATATGTGGTATGTGAATTTTTGCCAAAGTGTTTATCATTCGTAACTGGTCTTCCAATGCATTCACAGTATACCCTAGGTGTTTATAATTCCTAAATAAGGCTTGGCCGACGTGTTCAAATGCGTTATAACAGTTGCTAACGTGTTCTCATTTACTACGTGAATGTTGGCAGACGTGTTCCCGTCCATTCCAACTATCACCGAAGTGTTTATAATTCGTAACTGGTCTTTCAATGCAATCAAAATCTACCATAGGTGTTTATAACTCCTAAATAAGGCTTGGCTGACGTGTTCAAATCAATTAGAACAGTTGCCGACGTGTTCATATGTGGTATGTGATTGTTTGTCGAAGTGCTTTTAATTAGTAACTGGTGTTCCAATGCATTCAATGTCT
>Ga0209700_107997_pt1 | contig 14144 bp, 8 predicted proteins | sample SiratroredBW_FD_187528 | JGI IMG/M metagenome (GOLD analysis project Ga0209700, IMG submission 187528) | Root nodule microbial communities of legume samples collected from California, USA - Siratro red BW (SPAdes) (version 2) | ecosystem: Host-associated > Plants > Roots > Nodule | place: USA... | reverse complement strand
GAAGGTTGTCTGTTCCTGTACTAGGCTGACAAAGCAATATGAAATAATATTGCATGACCATTTCGTACAGCGAGAAAAAAATACATAAATCATAATGAAGTGTAACTGTGAGAGTTTTTTTTTTTTTCAACAAAAAATAAAAGTTAGTGTAGAAGTCGTACTTCTTAGCACGACTTCTGATTGTTCAAAAAAAACTCCAAAAAATTGTCTCTGCACACACGACTTTGTATAAGAAAAAAAAAGTGTTGCATAGTGAAGTCGTGCTATCAAACAAGACTTCTTCATCCTAAAATGTGCTCCTAAGCACGACTTACCCAATTATATAATTTTTTAAAAATCTGTCCATATATGTAATTTGCAGGTAAATCTTCACCACTTTTGTAAAAAAAATCGATAATTGACCTATGCTTAACATGTTGAAAATGACGATGACCAGATTATTAAATATTTTCAAATGTTAAAAGTCCCACTTGTCATATCATTAAATACGGCTAATCAGTTTTTGACAATTTTCAAAGTGATTATCAATTCTTTTTGTGTAGTTTTGAATTGTTTGTTAATGTTTGAACATTTTGTTTTTATATTTTATACAAACAACTCAAGTAAAAAATAATTAGAGTTAAATTGTTTTTACTCATGCAAATGCATACAAGAAACTTCATGATATTCTCAACAGATTTGTTGACTTATGCAGTGTAGAAGTCAAATATTTTATTTAAAAAATAATATTTATTAAATACACTTTGAAGTCATCATTATCTTCTTGCTTTAATAAATCTATTGGTAATTTTTTTTAATTATTGATATTTTACTCTTTTAGGTTGACTAGAATATTAAATATATGTGGTAATTTTATATAAATTTCACTAAGAAAGTAGGCAGTGTGGAAGGAACAAAAAAGATAATTAATAACAGAATATTACTAGTATTTTAAAAATAACCAAAATTTTGAAACAAAAAGAAAATGCTAAACCAATCTAGTCATGGATGGAGGGAGTGTCAAAAAAGTTAAAAATGACTTTCGACTTACCAATATAAACCAAGAAAAACTTATAAACAAGCTGATCTACGTTTATGCATCAAAGATTTTAAGTTGTTAAAAGAATATATATTAAAAAGGTGGAACAGATGAGCTGAATTTGTTGTTTTAATTTTGTTTTTGTGTCTTTTCGCGTCATTGTCTGTGTCTATTTGTTTCCTTGCTCATCCTTTCTTTATTTGTCGTACAGACACTATGGAAAAGAGCATTAAGTAAGAAGCATATATTTCTATGCATATTTCATTGCCACTGTCACAACTCGTCCACCACTAATCAGTCTGCCATATGTGCATCGTGCATTGAAAAACATCACAGAAACATATCATTTCGTAAATGTAATGTTTCTCACATACAGACATGTGTCATTCAATCATATACAGTGGTCCTAATAAAAGTTAACGCGAGAGGAGAATACATTGTTCACCAACACACAACACGGTAGGTTGTGTGTGAGGAGAAGAAGAAGCGCAAACTTAAAATAATAATGACACACACACACACACTCATGGGGCCAGTTTTCTTCTGTGCATCACACGCACATTACGGAATTGTACGATAACCATTTACGAGAATGTACAATTAGAGCTCCAGTCTTAGATACTCATCACCAACCCTAATGCATAACCATCATTATCATACAGTCATTGAGCGATGTGAGGATAAAAACCATTTCCTTCACGCACCAAATACCCTTTTCTTTCAGATAATTCTTGTTGTTATCTTTTAGAAGGAACAGTAAGAAACGAAAGCGATCGAGTTTAAATTCACGCTTTGGGCTTGGTTTTGATGGTCTTATTAGAGGAATTTCCTTTTTCCATTTTTAGACAGTCAAGAGTTTTGCCCTTTGCGGAAGGGAACAGCACGAACGTTACTCAGAAACCCCTTTTGTTTTCCTTCAATAAAAACCGACATCTGAACCCGATGCTTTTCTCTTTCTCCCAAAGGTTCCGAGAAAAAAACAATAAAAGACGCATTCTTTCTTTTATGCACACATACCCGTGTGTAAAGTTCATATCTTGAAAACCTTAATACACTAAAATATCGAAAAGAAGGTTGCTTTACATAATAAAACCGAGTTTAATTTTATGATTACTATCGCAACCACCTGAAAAAGAGTGGATAATGAATGGGAGAGAAACAGGGGGAGAAAAGATAAATATTAATTTTTTGTTCTCCACAGTACAAGTTGTACAATCCAATCTGGTTTGGATTCTGCCGAGGAATGACGAAGTGGTTAATTAAATAATGAGTGAATTAATTTTTGGTGTGTATAATGAGAGGGTCTGTTTCAAGAGAGGGTGTATCATGGGTGACGAGAGTCTCTGGAAGAGAAACATGGTTAGAGGGTGGAGTTGCGGTGGTCGGCGTGAGAGTGATAGGTAACTTGGGAGAAGAAGCAGAATTAGCCGTAGTAAGATCATTGGCCCTCTGCACTTGAGCGTTCCAGTCAGTGGTGCAGAGAACGAACAGCATGAGAGAAGCGCAAGAGGCTTGGGCCGCAAGCAACCCAAGCCAGAGCCCGGGAAAGCCCATTTTCACGACGAAGCCGAGAAGAACAGCGACGGGCATGCCCACCAGATAAAAAGAGGCCAAATTGATGTTGGCGCCGACGGTGGGCCGGGCGCTGCCGCGGAGGACGCCGCAGCCGGTGGTCTGCGGGCAGTTGCCGAGCTCGCAGAGGCCGACGATGGGGAGCACGGAGGCGGTGAGGTCAAGAATTTCGGCGTCGTCGGTGAAAAATCTGCCCCATTGGTGTCGCATGAGGGTGGTGAAAGCAATGGCGGCGAGGCCGAGCGCGAGGGCGCAGGCGAGTGAGACCATCATGGAAATGCGGGCCCTGGCGGGGCGGTTGGCGCCGAGCTCGTTGCCGACGCGGGTGGAGACGCCGAGGCTGAGGGAGGAGGGGAAGACGTAGATGAGGGAGGTGGTTTGGATGAGGATTCCCATGGAAGCAATGGTGGCTTTGGGGTTGAGGAGAAGGCCGCAGAGGATAATCATGAGTTCGTACCACCACCATTCGAGGCAGACGGAGACGCACGTGGGAACGGCGAGTGCAAGTAGGGAGGACCAGCCGCGGAGGCAGTCGGAGCTGGGGGGGACCCAGGAGTCTTTGTAGACGCCGGAGAAGTAGACGAAGGAGGAGAGGAAGAGGAAGAGGTTGAGGTTGGTCCAGACCATGGCTATGGCGACGCCGGAGACTCCCATTTTGAGGTGGACGACGAGGAGGAAGTTGAGGGGGAGGTGGAGGAGGAGGGAGAGGGCGGAGCAGTAGGTTAGGGGCAATGTGATGGTTTGTGTTCGGAGGTAGATGCGGAGAGGGTGGAGGAGGGAGAGGAGGAAGAGGTCTGGGATGGAGAAGAGGATGAAGGTTTGTGCTGTGGAGGATATCTGGTGGTCTTGGCCGCACCATAAGAGTATGGAGTTCATATTGAGCCAGGTGAGGGAGATGGGGATGGAGGTGGAGAGGAGGAGGAGGACGGTTCTCTGGAGGGTTAAGCCCAGCGTTTTCCATTGTTTTGCGCCGTAGGCTTGGCCGCAAATGGGTTCCATTCCCATGGCAAGACCTGAGATGACGGAGTAGCCGGTGATGTTAGCGAAGCCGATGGCAAGAGACCCTCCTGCCAGCTCCATATCTCCAAGGTACCCTAGGAAGAGCATTGAGATCATGGCTCTTGAATATAAGACCAACCCCGTCATCGCTGTTGGTCCTGATATCTTCCCCAGGGCCTTCATTTCTCCTATCACCTGCACCAATGCACTCCAAAATTATACACTACATAAAATACGACAAACACATGTTAATATCGTTACTATCTGATGTGACTATGGAGATACTAACTTCCGCAACTTCATTTAAATTACATTCGCAAAAAACTATGCTTATTTTCCACCCCTTTTATTAATATTCTCTCTCTCTTTACCTCCTTCGGAGTTGGCCATCTGTGAAGTTCATCTTGAAGTTGATCGTCAAGGGGAGGGTGATTTTTCAGTTTGGGGTCAGGAGTTATGATGTGGGCTTTTGTGGGACAGATAAATGGGGATGATGAGGATGGTTTGGGATTACACATGATCACTAGCTGTGTGCTTCTTTCTGGATATATTATGTGACGAACGGTTGCTTGAATACACAAGAGTTAGGTAGCTAATGTTGCTACTGCTCTCTTGGTTTGGGCTTAGTGATCGTGCACTGCGTTTGAAGCTGTTTCAGAGAATAAGAGGGTTTTGTGTGTGGATGGGAGGGAAAGGGTGAAGGCGAATGTGTTTTTATGAATGAAAAGGTGGCCCTACTAAGGTTACGTGTCCTTATACAGAAATACTGCTGAACTATACAGTATATCTGTATGAAATTACGGGGCGATTTTTTATTTGAAAGAGAAAAACTTTTACAAAAAAAATGGTGAGAGAGAGAGAAACTTGAACGGAAGAAATGCTTGAAGGAGGTCCTGGGAGGCAACCGACCTTCTCTTTGTCTAGAAAAAATAGAAGAATATGTGATTATAATAATGATGATATATTTAAAAAGGTGAAAAACAAATTGCACCTTTGAGTGTGGAGAGGAAGCAAAAGGTGTTATCTTTTGGATGGTGAAACTCACGAAAAAAGGATGGACGGATTTATTCGCTTTAATGGTTATTTTAGCCGTCAAATCGATCACACGCTTTGATTTGATAATGATGGGCATAGTAGTGGTTTAAACTCCCCCAGTTATTAATGGAGGGATTATGTGTGGATAATCTTTTAAAACAACACGTTTGGCTTTCCATTTCCCTGTATAAGGAACACACAGAATTTTATCCTCAAACTGGAAATGCCAAGTGGAAGTGTTGGGCAACCCAATTCACCAAAGAAAAATTCCCCTACTTGTCAAAGAAACTTACTACTACTATTATTACTATTATTCCCTTCTATTTTGGTATGGCAAGTGATACTTTTAAAATGGCAAGGGCACACACGATGCTTATGCATTGGTGTTTGTACTCAAGAAAATTTTATTACATTTCATATTTTTTATAATTATTTTAACTTTAAAAGGAATGTAGAAAGAGAAGAGCAAAAAAGCGCAAATAAAAGTAACAGATAAAAAACAGATATAAAAGAATATAATAAGAACAGAACAACTGTTTGTACAAATTTTTACTACAACATATTTTGTTTGGTTTTGGACAGTGGCTGGTAGTTGCTAATTTGTAGTGCTGGCAAATGTTTGGCATTGCATGTTCTTTGAGGCAACCAAGCCAAGCCATGCATGTCTCAATCTTCTCCAGCCCATGTCATAAATTCCATTCCTAACACATCCATTGTCTATATATAGACCATCTGAAGCACCCGAAGGCCGAAACATTCCCTTGACTACTACTTTATCTAACAGATGAAGCAAGTTTTTTCTTGCATCCAATTTAGGCCCCACATGGTTCTATGCCTCTTGCTGTACTCCCACCACTATTATCACTTAGTTGAATGTTTTATCCCCTACCAAGCAGATATGTTCAAATATATAGTGGACGGGTGTCCACTAGTCCATGTTATGTGTATCAAGCTATATTTGGGGACATTTCTTGGCATCTGACAATAGAGGAAAATGAAAAGTTATTAACAATTCTTAGCGAGACACATGGTTGCAAATCAAAGTTACGAGTCCCGTTGTCAAGTTCATAGGTTGGTTTTCCAGAAGCTTTATTTCAAACAAAGCTGAGATTTGGCATGGCATATTAAAAAAGTAGTTGTGTTCCTACCTGGGATTTTATTTTAAGCTGCAAAAGGTAAAATCCAGAGTATATTATATTGCGCTTTTTTCCCCACTTCCCCTTTTATAAAGGTTATCTTCATGGATATGTGTATGTATATCTATTTACATATGCAAAATATGTGTGTGGATTATGGAGGTAGGTGTTGGTGTCATGGAGGGACCACCAGGGGTGTTAATGGGGAATGATGGTAGCTGGCCGTATGGAGAAGAGACAGATGGGAGATAGGAGACATTAGAGAGAATTACGTGCTCAAATTACAACCATTTAATCTATATCAGAATATGATGGAATTAAGATGAGTCTGTCTGTGAATATGAGAGCATGGCGTTATATAATAGGAAACAGAAACTTCTGTATCATCATTAGCCCAAACACAGCAGATAAACTCTCTTTTTTCCCTTGCCGTCTGAGCAACTTCAGCCATCAGTATTTCATTGTATAATAATAAAACAAAATATATTAAAAATCTCTTGTAACTCAAGGCCATCCCATGTCAGATTCCATGTGTCTGTAGCTTACCCAATTGATGTGAAATGAAAGATATGTATCATGAAAGGGAACCAATGCTTTGGAATTAATTTATAAAGCAACAGTGAAAGTTCTGACAATGGCCAATCTGAAAAAACCAGTCTCATCCAAAGAATGAATAAATATGAATGGGAGGAACCTATCTCGAATTTGGCACACTAAATGGATTGGCAAAGTGCAGCTGCGTAAGCTCTAGATATCTCTCTAACACCAAGACATTATATTAAATGAATTGAAGAAGACACGAGTTCAGGATCACGTCATGATGGCGCACAAACTTACTGTTATCAATAAAAGAGATATCATAAAACAAGTTGCCATACTGGAGATCAGCCACAACTTTTTTTAACTTAATGGAAGGGAAAAGAATGATAGGATTACTGTTTTCACTTTGACATTAACAACGATCATGGTCCTCAAGACGCTCGAACAGATTCGCTAATTGTATTCCCCGAACCTTTTCCACAATTATGTAGAGAGATGGGATGTGTTCATGTAGGAACTTGTCACTGCGACAAACTATTCTACCGAACCCGCCCACTCCTTTCTCTACCAGTTCAAGTAAATACGTTTAATGAAGAGATACATATAACTATTGAATTCCGTCGCTACACGACATAAATTATCATTTATGGAGGCATACACTTGCATGTTATATGGACGAAATCCAGAAATCATACCTGCTAGCAACAGTTGAATACGCATGGCATACAATCTAGTAGTATGGAAAGGTGTGCCCAATAATTACCAGCAATGAAAAGAAATTAATAAACATGGTTTATTTTTTGTATAAAATGAGCATAATATACTGAAAATAAGTAAGAATTCATTCATCCAACCCGCTCAGCAACAGTAAAAACTCCTTTCCTGGAAATTATAAAAAACCTGCAAAATTCAATCCAATCTTTACAGAAAATTTTGCTGGCTGGCTAGACGGATAAATTCCAGTGGCGCAGCTGGCACGTGGTTGGAAGATCTGATCACTAATAGTTAGGACAATGATGATATAAAGGTTGATATTTTTAAATGCTCTTTGAGTCTTAGGAACAGACAAATGTACGAAGAATTGAAGGCAAATCAGACTTTCATGAATAGTGAAGTGTATTAAAAACAAGAATTTATTCCATGTTCAAAAGAAGTAAGATAAATTAAATGTACACATTAAATGACCATTATAAATCAAATCCATGTTCAAAAATTATTTAAAAGGAAATATATTATACCCAAAAGAAAAAACGGGACATTAAAAACCGTGTCTCAATCAAGGTTTCCATCAGCACAATTAACATATTCACTGTTGGCCACTAAGCACATTCATGTAACTAATACCAAAAAATTACACAAATATTAAAATTCCAATACATCATGCTTGAAGCATCAACGCACAATCCTCAAAATAAAAGAATTTTTCATGTGGAATAATTCTCAAACAGCAGCAACTCATCTTGGTTGGAAAGAAGATGTCGCCCACTAGTAATCTTAGAACCTACAGAAGATGCCCCAACTACTTCCCACCGCATTAGCCTTTAAAAGCAACATCTACACAGGGGGTGCTGATTTACAATGAAGAAATTCTCCACTGATTGCAGATAATCTTCTAATCAGTATTTGGTGGCAGCTTTTATGATTATATGAGTTGCCAGGATGTTTGGAAAAGTAGCGCTATAAGAATTTCTTCTTTTACATTGTTCCTTATACATCAAGAAAAAATCATCCTTTCTTACGGCCAGTAGAGGGTCCCTCATGGTTAACAAAGCAGAACATTCTCACTGTTTAAAACAGACCACTCACTCCTCAGGATGACAAAAGAGAGACAGAGAGAGTCAAAAGCCTCCAAAACATCAGAACATAATAGCACTAAAAAATTAGCTCATCGGCCATAAATAATGATCAATAAAATGAAAACACGTCCATGTAATCAATTATTCGTATTACAAAAAGATTGGACCTGGGGTATCTCAATGAATATAAGGCTCAATAAAAAGACTACAATCAAACAGAAGTAAAACATAACTATTTACAAATTATTGCTACCTGTCCATTTTCCTCATCCCTCTTTCAAAAGAAATCCGTGTCAAATGTAGAAAGAACATGATACCTCATACTTGGACTCTAGACTTTTGACCGCCAGATCGGGGAATAGCCAAGACAGCTATGAATCCACTGACAAGGGCTGCAACAGCTGCCACACCAAAGGCTGGAGAGTTTCCTCCACCAAATAGCTGATCCCATGGTCCACTTCCCAGGGACACCACCATCTGTTTCAAACATTCATATACATAAACTTAGAAGCTCAAATAGGATCCTTTCTCACAGTTTTCTTTTACAAGAGATAAAATCCCCGTAAACTTAGAACTACAAAATAATTTGAATTTTATTTTTTGAAAATAATTCTATAATCTATCAATACTAGCATGTTTGAAATCTGTCAATCAGTTACTTAAAATGTGGTATTTGGGAATAGCAAAAGTACAAAGCAAATTTTCATTAAACATGCATGATTGTACAAATTAGCAGTGAGACTCTGGGTAAATCTCATTGCCTGTCTCAAGCAATACGTAATTTCAGAACATGATGGATCAAGGAAAAGTGAATTAATTGAGATGGGTATTTCAAGTACTTTCTTCAGCAGCCTGAATTGGTTTTACAGAGGCAATAATTCGGGCTCATAATGAATGACATAAATCGATGTGGAGCCTGAAGAAATGACATAGACCATGATGTAAGTCAAGGCATAGTGCATTTAATTGATGCATATATCCTATAGAGTAGGTAATTTGAAATTCTCAGCGAATGTTGCGTCCTTCAATCCAAATTTCTCTGAACTAATTTTAAAGGCTTTAGCAGGAGTAAGGAAAAGCTTTATTAAGCTCTGCTAAATTTTCTGTTCTCGAGTCTACTTCTCTTTAACAAAATGCTCATATACTCTTAATCGTTCTTCTAGAATGTTTTGGTGTGAAATCTCCAAGGACCTACCTTGAGTGCTCAGGTCATGATTTATTTAATGAAATCTTCTCAAGAGATATGCCAAGGAATTGGAGATCATTACTATTTTTTTATGCAGATGGTTTATTTTTGTGCCTATTTGAAATAGATTTCTTGTTGTACTCTTGTAATAATGGACAGCTTTTAATTGTCTTACACTGCGCAGATGAAAGGTGGGAATAAGTTGACCAAATTAAAAGTTAAAAACATAAAAATTGGCACCTTTAAAAAGGACCCATGTATCAGAGACATATCTTGACACTTGTATCAGGCAAGACTTAAATCTCTAAACTTTTCTCAGTTCCAATGCGAAAAATTGTTATTCTTAGTCAAAAGACGTCTCAATTGATGGCCCCAGCCTGAAAATTACTGCCCTCATAGTTTTACTCAGCAAAATACCTTGGGAGAGAACTATAAATCATGTATAGTTAAGGAAGTTCGCAGTACAGGACCAGAGACTATAATTGTACAGCCTGTTGCTATTAACGGTATCCGAAGACATGTATCAACATCAATATTGATTATTCATTTATAAATTTCATTTTATCAAGTTATGTGAAATTGTGACGGTACACGGACTCAGGACCACTTGTGAGATTTAACTCGATATACTTTTAGAGTCTATTAGATATTGTAGATATCTTAGTTACGGTAATGAAGGAATTCTAGGATTTATAGTAATTAGGCAATTATTTTCTTAATCATGTGTCTTGCCTTCTCTCTTCTCAACATGGTATCGAAAGGCTAACAAGAAACAACCCTACCTTGTGCCTTCTTGGCCATCGGTGTCATTTTTTTTGGTGTTAAGGATACCACCATTGACTAGTAATATGGTCATAATGTATATAAGTAGGCAGTAACTTGCATGGACCTCACCTTATGAACTAGTTTTTGAAGAAGTTAAGCCAAAACTTAGATTCTAGGATAATATCTACGTTTATCCTACATTAATTCTTAGGTTATCTACCATATCATCTACCTATCGAGCTCAACAGTGCAGGATATGATGGATATAGTGGAAAAAATCTCATGTTTCACATTTTCAATAGATAGCGACTAGAAAGAGCTTATAAGGCTTTAGGAAACTCTCACCTTCCAAGTTGGTCTCATGGAGATGAGTTTGGCCCCAAGGAAAACCATGTGATGTGGACCACTAATTAAGATTATTGTATTTCTTCATTTAAATACTATTGAAATATGGGTGTAAATATTGCACATTTAATGTACAATAAATATAGATTGATTCAATGATAAATATGGATTTGTTAGTAAGAAATCCCTAAAATTAAGGGATTGAGATTAGGAGTTTACTTGGTAGATTTGCTCCTGATTTAGAGTCTTATTTCTGGAGATTTATTTCCCTAAACAGAAGGGAAAAGTAATTCCATAATTATTGCTTATTGCTTACACATTTTTTCACAAATATTAATGTATTTAGTGTATATAGTTTCCTCCTCTTTCCTATACAATTTTCAGAAAAAACTTACATTAGTCCCTACTCAAGGAGGAGTATGCTTCTTGCCTCAACCATAAGTCACAAGAAGATTATTTCGTGTTTAGGCTCGTGACTCGATCCTATGTGGATTCAAAAATAATGTCTCTTCGGTTTCCCGAGTTGTGCTGTCATACTTTTTCTAGCATTGATTTTTAGGCATGTTTTGACCTTGGGTAATTGTGCCACAGTCTACCTACCACTCTTACCGAATATCAATGTTTCCCACTGTGCTTACCTTGTTCTATGCTTTCTTTGCCCATTATAGGGCCTCTAACTTTCTTTTTTCTTACTGTTACAGGTTGTTTCCATCTTTTAGGTTGTGACCCGTGGTGTCTTCTACCGCTCCCAAGGTTGATCCTCCTATTTTCTACAAATGCTTCTCTCAAAATTTAGAAGGAATAATATTCTCTCTCATATTAAATTATGAGGTCATTGGACCTATATATACATGAGCCTGCTGGCTATTTTAGGAAATATTAGCAACTGCTCCTAAGGAGCCAAATCCCTATAATTGTGGGATTGTGCTCAAATCCCTATAATTGTGGGATTGTCCTTAAATACATAATCCTAATATTAATATAAAGATACTACTGTGATACACAATAAAATTACATCAAGGATAAAATATAAAACTTCCTAAAATATAAAAGTAACGTGATTTTGACACTCCCCCTCAAGCTGGTGAGTAGGTGTTCTCCATTCCCAGTTTGGATATAATTCTTTCAAAGTTGATGCCATTCAATCCTTTGGTGAGTATGTCTGCAAGTTGACTCTGAGTAGAAACATATGGGGTGCAAATCAAGCCACTATCCAGCTTCTCCTTAATAAAATGTCTGTCTACCTCGATATGTTTAGTTCTATCATGCTGGACTGGGTTATGGGCTATGCTAATTGCAGATTTATTGTCACAATATAACTTCATAGGTTTATCCCACCTTAGCTTCAAGTCTTCCAATATAATCTTCAGCCATAGAAGTTCACATATTCCTTGGGCCATTGCTCGAAATTCTGCTTCAGCACTCGATCTAGCTACTACACTTTGTTTTTTACTCTTCCATGTCACTAGGTTTCCACCAAGAAAGGTGTAGTATCCAGTGGTTGATCTTCTATCCACAACTGACCCTGCATAATCAACATTAGTATATGCTTCTAGAGCTACACTTTTGTTTCGTTTGAACAAAATCCCTCTTCCCGGAGTTCCTTTCAAATATTGAACAATTCTAAGGGCAGCTTGCAAATGTGCTTCCCTTGGTTGGTGCATAAATTGGCTGACTAGGCTCACAGCAAAAGCAATGTCTGGTCTAGTGTGAGATAAATATATAAGTCTGCCCACTAGTCTTTGATACATTTCCTTGTTCACTGCATTGTCCTCCTCAGCACTTCCCAACTTTATATTTGGATCAACGGGAGTACTTACTGGTTTGCAGGCTGTCTTCCCTGTTTCTTTAAGCAAATCAGTAATATATTTTTGTTGAGATATGAAAATTCCTTTCTTGGAATGGGCCACTTCAATTCCCAAAAAATATTTAAGTCTTCCTAATGTCTTAATCTCAAAGTTTGTAGCAAGACATTGACTTAATATTATCTGCTCCTCTTTGTCATCTCCGGTTACTATAATATCATCAACATACACCAATAATATTGTTACTCCCCCTGAAACTGAATGTTTGATGAATAAAGTGTGATCTCCTTGACTCTGTTTGTAGCCTAAATTTGTCATAACTTTGGTAAATCTTCCAAACCATGCTCTTGGGGACTGTTTCAACCCATATAGAGCCTTTTTTAGCTTGCAAACAGTTCCAACAGCAACCTGTCCATCATAACCAGGGGGCAAATCCATGTATATTTCTTCTTCAAGCTCTCCATGCAGGAATGCATTCTTCACATCAAATTGCTACAGATCCCAATCATGATTTGCTGCTAATGACAGTATTACTCTAACTGTGTTCATCTTAGCAACAGGGGCAAATGTCTCCAAGTAGTCCACTCCATATGTTTGAGTGAATCCTTTGGCCACTAACCTTGCCTTGTAACGTTCAATGGTCCCATCAGCCCGATACTTTATAGTATATACCCATTTACAACCTACTGGTTTTTTTCCAATTGGTAAAGTAACAAGTTCCCAAGTATTGTTCTTGTTTAATGCCTCAATTTCCACATCCATGGCTTGTTTCCATTTCCTATTAGATAATGCTTCAGATACAGTGGAAGGTGTGGGTGTAGAGTTTAAGTTTGTGAGAAAGGTTTTATGGGTAGGAGAGAAATTTTCAAAGGATAGAAAATTTGATAGAGGGTAAAGTGGCTGTTTGGTACATGTTCTGGTTCCTTTTCTAAGGGCAATGGGAAGATCTAGGTTTTGATCCACCTGTGCTTCTGAATTATTCAAGACAAACTCATTAGAATTATTGGAATTTATAGGATTAGAAGCTATTACCTCTTGTAACAATAGGTTGGATTCTTGGACATGGATAGATTTTGGAATGGCCTTTTCTCTCCTTGAATATACCAGATTTTTCCCAAATTTTCCACCATCGTTAGGTGCAGGTTTAGCTGTTGGTTTAGGTACTTGTTCAGTTCCTGCTATTGGTTGAGGTGTTTGTTCAGGTCCAGCTGCTGGTTCAGGTGTTGGTTTTATTCCTCTCTCAGTTTCAGTCCCAATTTCAGGTCCAAATGCTATATTTGGAAGCATGAGAGACTCATCTTCCTCTCTTACAATCTCCCCCTAAAGATGAGGTTGAAAGTAGCTCTCTTTTTCATTGAAGGTGACATCCCTTGATACAAAGAATCTCTTTGATGGGGGGTGGAAACATTTGTATCCCTTGTGTGGTTGAGTATCCTAAGAATACACATTTGACAGCCCTAGGATCCAACTTTCCCCTTTCATTACTATAAACATGCACAAAGGATATGCACCCAAATATTCTAGGTTTGAGTTTATTTGTAGAGTCTAGGTGTGGGTAGAATGAGGATAGGACATTCATGGGACTTTTTGATGCTAAGATTTTAGAGGGTAACCTATTTATCAGGTAGGTAGCAGTAAGAAGGGCTTCCCCCCAAAATTTCTTAGGAATATAATTTTGAAAAAGTAGAGCTCTAGTTTGGTCTAACAAATGCCCATTTTTCCTTTCTGCAATCCCATTCTGTTGGGTTGTGTTAACACATGAAGACTCATGAATTATTCCTTTTGACAAAAAGAGTTGAGAACAAGATTGAAATAATCCCTGGCATTATCAGACCTAATTCTTTTTATATTAACACCAAATTGATTTTTAATCATAGAGACAAACTGAATAAACCTGGAGCTGACCTCAGATTTCTGTTTCAATAGGAAAACCCATGTCACCCGGGT